>AUXO017935550.1_pt1 | contig 12043 bp, 10 predicted proteins | sample 768731 | NCBI WGS metagenome assembly AUXO01 (sample SAMN02715735, study PRJNA202380) | gut metagenome | biome: sheep rumen | host: Ovis aries | place: New Zealand: Palmerston North | reverse complement strand
CTGTGCGCAGCAGCTCCCCTCCCATCTCGGAGAGTGGAACTGCTGCGCAAACTGTCTGCGGCAGCCACTCCCATCTCATCTCGGGGGAGGGGTGCAGGGGGGATAAAGAAAAGAGAAATTCGTGAAACAATTAGGATAAACTAGAATAATTAAGCTCAAAAAATGAAAAAGAAATGTATGTTGGCACTTCTTGCATAAAATCCATCCATAATATCTAAAGAAGCCTAAATATTTTCTTTTTTTTTGCGGAATTTCAAAGAAAACCTGTATCTTTGCAATAAAATACGTGTGCGCACGCATACTCAAGTACGCGGAACACACGCTCGACAAAGACCATTTAGCCATTAGGCAGTAAGAATATAATAAACTCCCTCGTAGTGTTAGTAAAAGGCTTGGTCGCCTGTCGAGACACTACTTGGGAGTTATTTGATTTTGTGTCAACTAGCATTATCGTATGAAAAAAAACATTCCTTACATCGCTATCGCAGTTATTATCCTTGCAATACTAATTATTGCAAAGCCCTGGAAAGGAGGGCATGGTCCAATAGTGGAAGGCCGCCCGGATACCCTCTCAGTATCTAGTACATTTCTACCAGCTGATAAAGACGAGTCGTCCATGTTAGCTCCCAAAAACATTCGAATCTTTATGGAGAATTCTGGGAGCATGGATGGATATGTCAATCTTAATTCAGAATTTAAAGATGCCTTGGGAAAAATAATTGTGAAAAGTGCATATTTTTGCTCTAGTACTAGTTTATTTTTTGTCAACGATCAAATATATGATGTTCAAGAGACAGCTCTTAGAGGTGACGTGAACAACTTTGTTTCTCAATTGAACGCCAAGAACATGAAGGTTGGTTCTACAGGATCATCAAATATTAATAAAATCTTTAGCTTGGTTCTTGAAAAAACTGAAAAAGATACGATATCAATCCTATTTTCTGATTTCGTTTATTCCATTAAAGGTACAGATGTATCAAGTCAAGTTGCTAATGCAAAAAATGCAACTATGGGCGCTTTCATGAATGCTATAAAAAAGGATCCAAATTTTGCTACTATTATACTTCAATGTTCTTCCCAATTTCAAGGAAAATACTACGACAGAAATGATCAGCCTATTTCTTATACAGGTATTCGTCCTTACTATATATTTATCATGGGTTCTTATGAACATTTAAAATACATAGACCAGAAATTGGAATTAAACAACTCAAATACTGGCATTCCAGGATTGAGGAATAAATATCTGCTGTCCTCAAAAACATGGCAATTAAATGAAAATACCGTACAAGCTCTTACTACCAGCTACACAAATAGTCACTTGATTAAACCAGAAAGAGACGGATATAATATTGATTTTTTCAAATTTGATAAGAATCTTGAATCATGGGAATTCGCATATGCTTTAGGTATAAAGAACTTATTTGTAGAACCTTCCTACCTTACTGACAAAAATAATTATGAAGTTGAGCCGAAAGATGTTTTATTGATGAAATCTGAATTCACCAAGGACCAAGCAGCAATCAATGAAGTTACTCAATTCACCTCGCCTCTTGTTCTCCAATTTGGACTAAACCAATCATCGCAGACCCCTAATTTAAAAGTTAGGCTTTTAAACCGTATTCCGTCATGGGTTGCTGCTGCCAATATATCAGATGATTTGGGAGCGGTTCCGTCACCATCACAGACTTTTGCAATTGGAAGTCTTATTGAAGGCGTATATGAGGCATTCAAATCTCAAATAGATAACAAACCAATCTTCGAGTTTGAAATCAAAATTAATAAATATAAATAACATGAAGGGTTTTATTGCAAACGTTTTTGAATTATGGGGGGGATGTTATTTCGGAGATTTTTCGAAATACATGTATAAAGCAGACCTCTATGGAGAAGTTGCATTGTGGACAATTCTAATTCCACTAATTGTATTCTTTGTATATTACAAACCACTCGATCATATACGTTTAGCTAAAACTAGTATATGGGCGTTCATTCTTGTGGCTGTTTCATTGATAACAGCACTCGTCGCATGGAATATTGCAGACGCAGGAATTGGAGACTATCTTGTTCAACACAAGATAAAAAAACACAACATCATTCCTGTTGATTACTTTTGGTTCTCATTTATTGTATTCGTATACACAGCCATTATATCTTTCATCTTCTCAATTATATTTAAATATGGAGCTTCTAAAGCAAGGCGCATTCCTTTCTAAAACAATATAACTATGAGCAAAATATACATATTCGGAATCGGGGGAACGGGAGCAAGGGTCATCCGTTCCTTGACTATGTTATTAGCATCAGGAGTAAACATGGGTAGTCAAATTGATAAGGTTATCCCTATAATAATTGATCCAGATAAAAGCAATGGAGACCTTACAAGAACTGTAGCCTTGTTGAAAATGTACATGTCAATACATGGTCAATTGAAGTTTGGAAAAAACTCCAAGTCTGAATTCTTTAGGACATCAATTGATGATTTAAATACTAACTTCAAAATGCAGGTCGCAGATGTGGCAGACAAAGATTTTCAAACATATATCAAGTATTTAAATCTAGACCCACGAAACAAAGCCTTAGTAAGTCTTCTTTTTTCAAAAAAGAATTTAGAAGCCCATATGGATGTAGGCTTCAAAGGTAATCCTAACATGGGAAGTGTTGTTCTTAATAACTTCTCTACAGATTCTGACAATGATTTAGGAGCAATACTTGAATCATTCCAGTCTGGCGATAAAATATTTATTGTAAGCTCTATTTTTGGAGGTACTGGTGCAGCCGGTTTCCCCCTTTTGTTGAAAACGCTTCGACAAGCTCAAAATTCACAACTTCCTAGTGCGGCTCTCGTGGCAAATGCACCCATTGGAGCCATAACCGTTCTTCCATACTTTGGTGTGGAACATGATGAAGAAAGCGAAATTAACATGGACTCTTTTATGTCCAAGGCAAAAGCTGCTCTTTCATATTATAGAGACAATCTTAATACGGATGTCCTTTATTATATTAGCGATAAGTTATCCAAAAATTATGCAAATCATCAAGGGGATAGTGCACAGCGCAATAATGCTCACTTTGTAGAAATGGTTTCTGCATTATCAATTGTTGATTTTTGTCAAAGTAATATCCAACATGATGGCAATAAAGTTTATAAGGAATTTGGTATTAACGAGGACAAACAGACTGTTTCTATTAAGACTTTAGCAGATTCAACAAAATCAATTATTCAAAAGCCACTCATATCAATGTTTATCTTCGAGAGGTTCTATAAAGAACATCTGAAAAACACGTGGAATTATGCTTGGGCAAAAGATTTTTCTTATTCGGACGACGATTATGAGGGAAAAATGGATGCTTCTGTCATGACAAATGATTTCTTCGTTAAACTCACAAAATTCCTGAAAGATTTCGAAAATGAATGGTTACGCGAAATGGCAAATAATAATCGCTCCTTTAAGCCTTTCAATCTTGATACGAGTGGTGAAAATATTTTCAATTCAATTGATGGATTTGAACCCAAAAAATCAGGTTTTTTTAGCAAATTGACTAGTAGAAATCTGGATGGATATGAAGCTATTGACAACGCGATTGCTGACATATCCAACGATTTGCACAAAAAATTACCCATGTTTGATTATTTTATGGACGTACATTGGCAAGCAATTAACAAAGTTTTGAAAACTAAATTTGGTATATAATTATGGCATACATTTTAAGACCACATAAGGGGAACGACAATCTAGATGGTTGGGATGATTCCGCTAAATATGATCGTACTGCAATAAAGAGTATTGAAGATCCTAATGGAGGCTCGGCAAATATTCCTATTACATCAATTCCATCTCCTTTTGCATCGATGGAACTAGTTAGAAATGCTTATGAGTATTGTGCTGACAAGAGGAATGACATCGATGGCAAGTCAATTTATCACAAATTGGTGTCATTCTCGCTTGACATCTTAGAAATCTTTTACAACTATGAGAAATACGAAAAGGACATAGAAATTATACCTTGGTATAAAAGCGACTTAGCCACACTTCAACGTAATTCTGACCCAGAAATAAAAAGGCTCGGTGATACATTGGCTTTGTACATTGGAGAAGATACAGAATCTTTCAATTTTGATAAGATGGATGCTGTCTATATGCTTAATTACAAGCAGGGAACAGACCCCATCAACATAATTGGAGGAACATCACCTACATCGCTGACTATCGCATCTTCTAACAATCTCGATTATGTTCGAATTTTTTTAGGAAATGATCACCGCGCTTTGAATAGTGACAAAGATACATTCTGTAGTCTGTGCCATAGGGACCCTGACTTTATCAAATATGTGTGGACAATGTCACTCCAGCCTAATTTTGTTGATGTATATCCAGAAGTAACTAAATATATCCAGAAGTGTTTTGAGAAGATTGGCGATACTGGGCTGAAAAATGAACTGAGAGAAATATCCGCTAATTCTTATGTCGAATACACCTCACTAACATTCAATGCTCAAACAACGATATATCTTGCTGGGAATATTGCTCTAAAAGTAAAGCAAGGCGCGGATTTGTCAAAGAGCGATTTCTTAATTAATCTTAGTGAAGACAAAGATATTGAGAATCCACCTTTGGTTTTGCCATATAATACTTATACCGAACCGAACATGCGATATGTTTCAGGGTTTTGGAACAGTGAAAACAAAGCTCCTCTTATCACATTAGATGATAACGGAAATCTTATTCCAATGGAACAAAGAACGCTTCCATTTGATGGCACTTTGTATCCATTCCTAACAGTAGATGACATATTCCAGCCATGCATTATTGAAACACCATATCCTATTTCAAGTTCTTCTTTCTTTACTGCTAATTTTAAAAATTCAGAACGTGGGTTCCTTTTGCCATTAAAACAAACTATCTTCGACTTTTTAAGTCTGAAAGACCTCAAAGGAGTTACTAACGAGCCTTCGCCCCGTCCATTATTTGAGATTACAAGCAATAATGATAATATTGTTAAAGCTATCATTAGAATTCCTATTCAAAAAGGTAAATATATTACATTTGAAAGGAATTATTTCAAAGGCCAAGAACCTCATACCGAACAAAATAAAGGTGGAATTGTCGAATGCAAATTCAACCTTTACCTCTTTCCATCATATCATATCGGTCAAGATAGCCCTCAACGAATCTATGTTATAGAACAAGATACAGGTGCTCTTACCAAAAATTATAATTATGAAGTATCTGCATATGTTGAATCTTCAAATATGGCATTAACTTCGCAGAGAATTGCTAGAGCAGACAAATCAAAAAACTCATATACTTCATTTTACAACTCTCTTAACAAGGAGTTTGATTATCTGAAAATTTCGAATGGCAGATATGAGAATATAGTCATTCCAACATATAGCGACAAGTCTGGCGGTACAAGAGAATTTGAATTTGCAGTTGACTTTGGTACTACAAATACCCATATTGAATATATGGAGAAAGGCAGTCGTCCGAAACCGTTAGAAATTAGCCAAAGCAATCCGTTTATTCTGAAACTCAGTGCATATAGTTACTCCTCTCAGGAAGAACGCGAAAAGCTGTTTGATAAGAACGCAGAATTCTTACTACAGTCTACACCGCAAGAATTTATCCCTGAGGCCGTGTCTAAATCTGACGATTTCTCTTTCCCGATGAGAACCAATCTCAGCAGATTGAGAAATTCTAAAACAGGGCAGCGAAAGCTGATTTCTCTGGCTGATTTCACGATTGCATTTGGTTATGAAAAACAGCAGATACACCTACACAACGAAGTTCTTACGGATTTGAAGTGGAATAGGAACAACAACGATGCGGTCAAAGCGTATATCGAAGAATTGTTACTATTGATAAGAAGTACAATCCTTTTATCTGGTGGTGATCTTGACAAAACCACAATAAAGTGGTTCTATCCAGTCAGCATGTCTCCATATCTAAAATCTCGCCTAGAATCCGCATGGGAAACAATGTGTGCTGACATCATATCACCATCATGCAATGTTATAACCATATCGGAATCAATAGCACCGTACTATTATTATAAAGACGAACAAGGCGTTAATTCAAATACCTGTTCTGTTGTTTCGGTTGATGTCGGAGGAGGCACATCTGATTTTGTAGCTTACCAAAATAATTCTCCTAAATTCATCTCTTCTGTAAGATTTGCAGGAAATAATATATTCGGGGACTTTTATGGGATGAGTCCATCTCTTAATGGATTCTATAAAATGTACAAAGATTTGTTTAAGAGAAAAATTAATGAATCTTCTCAAAGCAGCAACCTAAATCGTATTCTCGAAGATATTTTAACACACAATAATTCTGCTGATTTGGTTTCATTCCTTTTCTCGCTAGAGAACAATGCTGCACTTCAAAGACAAGGTGAAAGAATTTCCTTGTCTTCCGAATTACAGGAGAATTATCAGCTAAAAGTGGTATTTCTCCTATTCTATACAGCTATAATGTATTATATAGCACATATATTAAAGAAGAAAGGGATTGATGCGCCTAAATATATAACATGCAGCGGTACGGCTTCTAAAATATTTAATATTATTGGTGGCACCAAAAACATTCAAGATTTTACAAATCTCATTTTCAAGGAGATTCAACAAGCGGATGCAAAACTTCAACTTAAACAAGTTTCTAATCCTAAAGAAATAACTTGTAAAGGTGGATTAAAAATGTCAGCTGCAGATATTGCATCTACCCCATCTAAAGCGTACTTCTTCGGAGCTTCCGAATTAGATGGAAAAAATAATATTGTTGCAGAGGAATTAAAAAATATCAATCCCACTATAGTCAAAGAGGTCATTGATAACTATAAAGAGTTTATCAGATTCTTCTTTAACTTGAACAAGAAAATGTCATTTGCACAATATTTTGGAATTGAAGATAATGGTGCTTTTGTAAAGTTTTCAGAAATTCTCACAGAAGATGCAGAACAAGATTTTGCAACAGTGCTTGAGGAACGATTGAAAGATTTTCAAGATTCAGATTCTTTTGAGGACTCTCTTTTCTTCTACCCTCTCTCGGGTGGAATATTCAGATTAGCTGCATATATTTCTCAATTATAAATAAGACAGAATATGAAAAAAAATAAATATTTCATGTGGGCGGCTGCTTTTACAGTTTCCATTTCCATATTAACGAGTTGTGATTCCGTTCTCAACCCATTCCAGCGGGCTGAGCAAGATTCTACTATAGAAAGTTCATCCGATGAGTCGAACTCGAGTGAAGAAACAGGTTCAAAAGATTCTATTGACAAAGCAAAAAAAGACTCAATAGAGAAAGCTAAGGCAGATTCTCTTGCAAAAATAGAAGCTTCTATAAAGACGAAAGAATTACAAGACCAACTAGTGGTGCAAGGTGATTCTATCAATGATCTTAATTATCGTTTATTAAGCCTTGAAAAGAAATCTAATGATTCTATTGATAAGGCTTCTGCATATACTTTTATGATATTTGAGTTTATTATCTTATCATTAATTATTTTGTATTTATATGGTAAAATCAGAAAATTAGAAAATAGGACTCAGAAAATTAAGCGTTCACTTTCCGATATGCCATCATCAAGTTCTGGCGTTTCTGAAAATCACGTGATTTCGTTGATTAACAAAGAATTGAGAAAAATGGCAGATCAAATAAATTCGGTTAATCGTTCCCAAGATAATCGAGTAGATGATATTGTCAAAAGGCTTATTAAATTAGAAGGATCACAGGATGCGTATTCTCAATATCAGCCAACACAAGGACAGGCTAAGCAAGAACAAAAGCATGAAGAACCTTGTAAATCGGATGTATTCTATATGCCAAGGACGATGACTCCGATGCAATTTGAAGACAGTAAAAAGAAATATAGCAAAGATGATACTTCATTTTTTAAATTTACAATAAAGAAACATGGGAAGGCTACATTTGTTTTTGACCCATATGACGAAAGCTATATAGGTCGAGCATACGATGATAGAGATAGTTCTTTACTTACTGTTTGCGAATTAGAAACAAAAAATGCTACGCCAAAGACATTTAAAAATATTGAGCCAGGCGAAGCTGAACTTAGGGGCAGTGTTTGGGTAGTAACAAAAAAATTGAAATTGCAATATGTTTAGTTCTTTAGAAACCATTGCTATTATAGCAATTATTATAACCCAATGGGTAATAGCATACCATGCATTTAGGCAAATTATGCAAACAAAATCTTTTCTTCCTGAGGGAAAATCATCGCTAACATTGAAGGAATATGAGATACCTTCTGATAAAATTCTTGAACTTGAACCTTCACAAGTAGTTGATAAGATAACTTATCTCGTTAGAGAAGAAAGTCAACATGAGAATTCTGTTGAACAACCAAGAGATGAAAAAGGTAGCTTCACTTCAAGAACTGTTTATTCTCCTTTGTATGGAGATATAGAAGCCGCTGATTTAGACGAATAATGCATCATAATAGTGATATGGACAAAATAAAAGTACATCTAATCTCATTAGACAAAAATATACAGAATCCACTAATAATAAAAGTTGTTGATACCATTAATTCGTATCTACTTCGAAACAAAGGTGCTGTAAGTGATTTTAATCTCATAAAAGACATTGTTGAACGAAACTGCGATGCTGTCGATGAAGAGATAAACCAACAATTGCCTGTACCCATTTACCTGGGTCTGATGGGTACAATTCTCGGTATCATATTGGGATTATGGTCAATAAATTTTGACCCGCAGAATTTTATGGCTTCTGTCACAGACCTGATAGAATCTGTAAAACTGGCTATGGGATGTAGCTTCATGGGTCTTTTATTAACGACTATCCTTTCTGCATGGTTTTATAGAGGAGCTAAAGCAAAACTTGAGGAACAAAAGAATGAACTATACACATTCATTCAAATTGAATTGCTCCCACAACTTTCTCAAGATGCAAATTCCACGATACTAACAATGCAAGCTCACTTAAAGAAATTCAACGAAGGATTCTCTGAAAATGTAGCTGGTTTTGACGGAATCATGACACGCATTCTGGAAGTGTTTAATAGCCAAGTTCAACTCAACGAGCAGTTGAAGGATATGGATATTTCTCAGGTGGCTAGTCTAAACACAAGAACTTTAGCAGAATTGAGGAGAAGCATGACCGAGTTTGAGAAGTTCAATCAATATCTCAACCTCATGAATAGTTTTGTTCAAAAAACAGCTCAAGTAACAGATTCCGTAAATGACCAATTAAGAAGAACAGATGACATAAAGAATATTGTATCATCCATGGAAGATAACATTGAAAACAATCGTCTTGTCATGGAAAAGCTACAAATCTTCTTACAAAAAGTTGAAGCACATAATGCTATTATAACTGCTACAGCAACGCTTGATGACACTTTAACAGAGGCTATTGATCAGCTAAAGAAGCATGTGCAAAAAGAAATTGATGCCATTCAAACTCATACGTCGCAAGCATCTCAAGATCTTGAACAATTAATGCGAAATGAAAGAGGTCATCTTGATAAACTTAACAATCTTGATGACCTTGGTAAATTGCAACAAGTGGTACAGTCTGTCAACTCTATGAAAGCTAGTTTTGACAGCCAAAATAACGCCCTATCAAAACAAATTGGGCAGCTTTCACAGGCAATTTCTGGAATGAAAAGCAACAATACAATTACTGCATCTATCGGATTACCGCCAATCGTTCTTTGGATAATATCCGGTCTTATAGGGCTAGCCGCACTTCTTTTCATTGCTGGAAATATTTATCAGATGTTCGATAATAATTCATCATCTACGAGTAACCCCGAAAGTAGTTTTATTGAATACAGTGCAGACACTACAGAAGTAGTGGTGGATAGTGCTGCTGTTGAATTACCATAAGCGCAATATGTCAAAAAAAGGGAAACAGAATTTCTTTTGGGTCAGTTATTCTGATCTTATGACGAGCCTGTTTTTTATCATGCTCCTTCTTTTCGTGCTTGCCTCTGGTGGTATGTACTTAGATAAAGAGGCAACCGAAGAGCAATTGAGGCGTATTGAGGAAATTCAAGAGGCGGTCAAACAGCTACCGACCCAATATTTTGAGGAGGATATGGAAAATCACCGATGGACTCTTAAGAAAGAATTTTCTCCAGCCTTCCAAGACGGAAAAGATAACATATATGCATTAAATGATACGACCAAGCTTATAGAAGTTGGTAATTCTCTAATTGAGGTTGTCAAGAAACTTAACTACCTGAAAGAAACTTCAAAATATAAGGATATGAATATATCATACCTTGTTGTTATTGAAGGTATGGCTTCAAGAGATAATTATCCAGACAATGATGCGCTTAGTTATCGTCGTGCTTTAAGCTTATACTATTTGTGGAAGAAGAATGGTATATCTTTTGAACAATCACAGTGTGAAGTTCAAATCTCTGGAAGTGGCATTCGTGGTATTCGTCCATATAATACAAAGTATTATGATGCCATTAAAAACGGAGATACTAATCCTGATTCGAAGTTTATTCTCCAAGAAGAGAAAAAGAACCAATGTATAATTATCCAGATAATTCCTAAAATTAGTAGCATATAATATGGATAAAAAGATTATTTACATATTATTGTTTGTCTTAGTGCTTTGCAGCTGTCATCGGCGTAGGTCATATGAAGATTACGACCAAAGTGATGCTCAAATAACTGTTGATGACAGAAAAAGTAGCAACGAAGAATATCGTGAGGAAAGAAGCATTCGTAAAGGAACAAAAGTTCACATGGAACAGGCTGGAGGTGTTTACCTTGTGCCTATCACTGTTAATGGATTAGATTTGAAATTTATTTTTGACACTGGAGCATCTAGCATATGTATTTCTGCCGCAGAAGCTGCAGTGATGGCAAGGCAAGGCAAAATCACGGAAGATGACATTCTTGGGCAGCAGCAGTTTCAGGATGCCACAGGGGGTATTTCTGTAGGTACTATCATACGACTACATACGGTCGAGATAGGTGGCATTGTTCTTCATAATGTAGAAGCTAATGTCGTAGACAACATACAGGCCCCGCTTTTACTTGGGCAAACTGCATTAAGCAAATTTGGAAAAGTGACAATAGATTATAATAACAATACCATTGAGTTTAACTAATACGTTTTACAAATTAGTGAAATTGTCTAACACCATATTAACAATCCTCATTTTTGCTATTTCCACAACCTCTTGTAAAAGGAATAGGACTTATGAAGATATAGCAAATGAGAATGATCCGCTTTATAAAAAAGTGGAAGAAAAGATTGTGCCGCTTAAACAATGTGTCGCTACAGATAGTATTCTTTATGTTTCGACACCTAACAAAAAAGGGCAAATTCTCACTCGCATTGCCTATTTGGTTTCCTATAATAGCGAAACAAGAATTCCAAACTGGGTTTCTTGGCGTTTAACAAAAGAGCATACAGACGGGCCTTATTCGAGGGCTGGGGTTCCATATTACGATGAAAACGGCTCTGCCTTTGGAATTGGCAATGTATCCACAGAAACTATCAAAAACGGTTATTTTATGGATTTGGATTCTGATGAACCTCGGCAAAGTCTGTCAGATTGGAGTAGAGATTACAACATGTCTCATGGACACATGTGTCCAGCAGCAGACAACCGATGGGACAAATCCGCCATGAATCAGTCTTTCCTTTTGACAAATATGTGTCCTCAAGACGAAAAACTTAATGGTGGAGCATGGCAGAAGCTGGAAGAAAAATGTAGGACATGGGCTAACAAATATGGCTCTATTTATATCGTGGCAGGTCCCATTTTTTATAGCTCTCCATCACGTTTCCTTGGTAGCATCGCCATACCAGACGCTTTCTTTAAAGTTGTCCTATGCCTTGAAGGCACACCTAGAGCAATAGGTTTTTTGTATAAGAACGACTCTTCAAGACAATCAATGAAGGATTGTGCATGCTCTGTTGATAGTATAGAAGAAGCCACAGGATATGATTTCTTCTATAGTATACCTGATGAAATTGAAAACGAAATAGAAAAAGCAAGCAACCTAAGCGAATGATAATATGAAAAGCAA
>AUXO013460399.1_pt1 | contig 12043 bp, 25 predicted proteins | sample 768731 | NCBI WGS metagenome assembly AUXO01 (sample SAMN02715735, study PRJNA202380) | gut metagenome | biome: sheep rumen | host: Ovis aries | place: New Zealand: Palmerston North | reverse complement strand
GGCATCCATGCGATAATTTTGTAATCCGGGAACGCATACTTCATATTCCAATCCCATTTCCCATCGTATGTACAAGCAGTTACCGTCATCCTTTCGCCTTTCACTTCTACCGTGGCAAGAACATATTCTGACCGTTTGCTCGTTCCAAGTTTCTTTAGGATTCCCGCGTCTTTTTCCTCGGGCAATCTCTCCGTCACTGGAATCCAGTGCGGTTCGGGCTGAATGGGCGGTATCTGCTTGACAACCTTTTCTGCCATCTCATATCCAACATAAGACGACGTGAAATAATCGCCGTGCTTTATTTTTTCGGCTTCTATCGCATCAATCGCCGCCTGTCTGCTGATTAAGTCATCCATGCTTATTCCTCCATCTTCGCTCCGCAGTTGGGGCAGAAATTATAATCTTTGATGTAATCAATGCTCTTGTGCTGATAGTCCCACGGCACGAATAATCCGCACTGGTCACATCTGTATCCGTCCACACAATCTGCCGTAGTATCTTCGCAGTAAATCCACCTGCCTCTCTTCGGCTGAATGGGCGGTAACTGCTTAATCGCCTTTAAACTCCTAGAATTGTATTCATCAACCGAATAAAGCGCATCAATCGCCGCCTGTCTGCTGATTAAATCATCCATTGCTTTTCCTTTCCGCTGATGCGCAATAATAATCTCCGTCCATATACTCGGCTTCGTCAGGAAACCATATATCGCAATACTTGCAACTTCCATCATAGGTTAGCCTTGCGTATTTACAATCCTTGCACCGTATGATTTCGGGCTGAATAATGGGTAACTTGTTAATCGCCTCGTTTTCGATCAGTCGGCAAGTCAGCGTTCCGTCATCAGGGCACCTTTCCCCAGCCAAATAGTCACGAAGTGCCTCAATCGCTGCATGTCTGCTAATGCAGTCCGCGCCTTGTTTGGTAGCGACATTTATGTCGGTAGCAAGCGGCATGTTCTTTATTTCAGTTATGACATCAACAAGTAAATTCCATTCGCCGTTGCTGTAACCATCAGTTTTTTGCCATTGCTCGAACTTGTCGAGTAATGCTTGCCTACTTACTAAATCGTTCATTTCCCCACCCTCCTTTTTCTGTGCATCATTTCATCAATGTCTACTCCCGTTTCTTCAAGAGCTGCTTTGCAGATCCTCTTCTGGTTGTCTTTGTATTCTTCCTCAATCTCCTGGATTTGCTGATATACCCTCATGCACCTTTCATAACCATATCCGTATTTGCGGTACAAGCCGATCATGATACATGCCATGATGCCGGGCCGCACCCACTTGATCTGCTGCTGTCTCATGTACAGCCACTGTTCCTCTGTCATGTCTCCAAGCTTTTCTCCACTGAGATACGGCACATCCCTCCAGCTTGTGCCTGATCCGTTCTGTACTTCGATGCCGGTGATTTCTTCGCACATCTTAATGATGCTCGAATCATGGTCTTCCGCGCATTCCTTCCACGCGTCCCAGGTTACATCTACCAGTCTTGTGACTGCAGTCTTCTTCATTCCGTGATGCCGGTACATCGCCAGCGCAAGCCCTGAATAAAGGATCACTGACCATTTATCCCCTTCTTTTTCCAGCTTTCTGTATGCTTTAATGTGCGCCTGTCTTCGCATACTACACTCCTTCATATATCTCTGTTATCGTTGCCCCTACAGCATCGCAGAATATCTTCAGTGTTATAGCATTCGGCACATACTTGCCATTGATCCACCTTAATATCGTTGTGAAATTAAGTCCCGATTTCCTCTGGATCTGTCTTGTGCTCATGCCGCTCTTCAAATACGCTTCTTTGATGTTATGGGCAAGTCGTTCTTTTGAGTCCATATTGCCTCCTATATAGGCCCCCCCGAAGGGGGCCACAATATTACTGGAAAGGAAGATTATCCATGTCGAGCTCTTCATCCAGTCCGTCAGGGATGTTCATGAATCCATCATCCTGCTTTGCCGCCTGCGTGTTATTGGCTGCCGTGCTCTTGCTCTCCGCGAATTCCTGGCTTTCCACAACAACCTCTGTTGTGTAAACCTTATTGCCGTTCCTGTCTGTATAGCTCCCGGTCTGGAGCCTCCCGATCAGGGCGATCTTCGTGCCTTTCTTCAGATACTTCTCAGCAAATTCTCCAAGCTTGCCGAATGCCACGCAGTTGGGAAAGTCTGCATTTGTCTCCTTCTTCTTTCCCATCCTGTCCACGGCAAGGGTATATCTTGCGATGCACATAGGCTCATTACCCTGTGTGTATCTAACATCCGGGTCCTTTGTCAGTCTGCCCATTAAGATTACGTGATTCATTCAATATCCTCCTTTAATTTTTTGATTTGTCCCTGTGCCGCCACTTTAACCGCTTCATCGAAACTCAAGTCGTATTCATCCATAAGCGCATTGAATTTATTACAGAACTCATCGTGCCTATCCTTATTAGCCGACCGGTAATAACTTGCGCTAATATCCAACAGCGTTGTCCCCGATTCCAATAGGTCATCAAGCGATTCATACCCGAAATAAGCAATTAGCTCATCTCTGCTTAATGATGAAATCCATCTAAAGACATCTGGTATATTGTTATCAGAATCGAGAATAAACTCTTTCTCATCGAGTCCATACTTCTGAATGATCGCATATGCCTGATCTTTTCTAAGCTTCCCGCGGGCAATGCAGTTATGGACCATTCTTTTGCATCTAGGCAGTCGTATATCTTCGTTGAATTGTTCCTGTGATAATCCACTTTTTTTGACCACTTTTTTCAGCAATTCAACATTTACATTCACATACTTGCTCATCAGTTTCCCCATCCTTTCAGCAGTTCCTTCCATGTCTTAAAGTCAATGGGGCAGTCTACAAACTCCCCATTCTCAAGCCCTACGACCACCACCGTGCCGGCGATGACCTGTGCAAGCGGATAGTTGCCAAACTGGAAGTTGCGAGGCTTGCAGCAGTATTTGGCGTCCTCATTGCAAAGGATCGCCGCGCCGTCATAGATCTTGATCGCCTCCACATATCCATCGACCGTCTTCTGCAGATTCTTCATAGACGGGCTGATGTTAGTTACATGGCCGTATTGCTCATCTGGCCTCTTAATGATCGCGCGGATCTTCGCGCCACTAGGTCTGTTTGCCATAGATTTCTCCTTACAAATAATTTTTGCCGTATCTCCGCATGAATGCTTCTCTTGCTTCGGCTTCGTTTAAGCCGTTCTCAGCCATTTTATTTTCATATGCCTTCTGCCCTACCTGCCTCAGCCTTTTCATTGCCTTAGCATCATAGTGGACGCCATTAGGGGGTATGTTGTGGCAGTAGGGGCAAAGGTAAACGACCAGCCCGTCTTCATCGGAGAGCCTGCGGTTAGGCCCTCCGAATATGTGATGCGTTTCTGTCATGGTATGCTGACCGCAAAGAAAACAGATCCCTTTCCGTGTATCAAGAATTGATTTTGCCATTGTTCAACCTCTCTCTCAGTTTCTTCATCAAGTCATCCGGGGCTTCGACTCCATCTCCCCTTTTTTCCTCAATCAAATCCCTTTGGGGAGTGCCAGGAATCGCGGGCTGTGGTGGCCTTACAGAAATTGGAGTGATCTTGTCGATCATTTCCCTCCTCTGGTACTCGTCAAACCTCTTGATGAACATGGGCCGCTGCACGCTTTCAAGTGATTCAAGAGATGTATTTCCCCACTGTCTGAAGGCGCTGTAACCGCCTACAATCTGTTTTGTAATGTCGGGCAACTGTTCCCATATCCTTTCCGAATCGGGCGCGTATGCCTGTCTGAGTGCCCTTATAAGCTGATTCCAAGCGGCAGGGCCTAACATCGGTGCCGCATTGCTCAACCGGTACGACAGCTCTCTCATGTCCGCAATAGTCGGCGGATACTTGTGCGTCATAATGTAGTTGGTTGCGGCCTTGTTCAGTGTGGGATAAGGAATGTCCTGCAATGCGGTGTACCAAAGGTTCAAGGCGTATTCATCTTTGAGAAAATTCTGCTGCGGATATGCTGTGGTAAGCCCCTTCATTATCACTTTGAAGTCATCAAAAGATACCCGATTCCTCATTGCCTCTCCTTTCCATGTTTGCCGCCCACTGGTCGATCATGTCTATCTTGCTAGTCGGCCTTGAATTTTCTATCTTGTCCCAGAACACGCCTTGCCATCCGCTCTGAATGGACTTATCAATACATTCAATCACAGCAATTGAACCGTGGATCTGTTCCTGCTTCTCCACCTGTTTCATAAAGCTCTGTATGCTTCGCTCTGACTTGTACGGTTTTTTAATCTCTTCTCTGTATTCCAGAAAGTCCAATACCTTTTCTTTTACCGGATCAGATAACGTCGAATCGAAAACAATATCTCTTTTATCTTTTATTACTTCTCTTTTATTGTTTTCTCTTTTATTATTTGTGTTAAATTTTTTAACCGACGTTGGTTCAATTTTTTCACCGTCGTTGGTTAAATTTTTTAACTGACGTTGGTTAAGCACCCCCCACAATTTATCCGCATCTATGACGTAGTATTTCATGGGCGGCAGTCCCTTTTTCTTAGTTCTAAGCACTCCCGCATCCTCAAGAGCTTTCGCCGCTTTTGCCTGCTGATGCTTTGATAGGGTTGTGTTCTTGGTTATCTGTTCGCATGTCTCGTAGAACATGCCATCTTCATCAAGCCCGCCCTGATCTTCCCAGTAAACCTGCGTAGAAGCCAACTCACCGAGCAACACGGCGGCATCTAATCCAAAGGATTTTGCTATGATCCTGTTCACCGTGATAAAGCTCTTGTTTGCTACCAACTGAAGCACGTTCATTACTCTCCTTTCTCTAGTCTGTACTCAGCGTAATAAGCTCCGTTTAGGGCTTTCCTCTTTCTTGTTGTAATCCTGTGACCGTCTTTCTTCAGGTCCGCGATCCGCGCCGCCAGTCTTGTACATCCAAGGCGGTAGGCATCCATGCTCGTGATGCCGTCATTCTGTTTCATGTATTCCAGTATTCTCTCGCACTGGGTCATCATTACCCCTCCTTGCCATTTGATAAAGCACCATAAAATCTTCTGTTCTCATGATCGTCAGCCAAGGCTTCCGGCTTACTTTCCAAAACACTGCCGGCAGACCGTCCTTCCGCTTATCTGCCTCCGCGATCGCCTGATCCATGGCCTTCCTGACATTCAGCTTCTCAACATTTTTACATTCAATATGAATTCCTTGTAATCCAACGACATCAGACTCATTACAGAACACATATCCCCTGCGAACCGACGCGCCAAACTGATTAAGGTAGTCTCGGAGCTTTAACTCGCCCCTTATTCCCTTGTTTCTGCTGTAGTTCCCATTCTTAGGCATATTTCCATTCACATCCTTTGTATGTTTTCTTCTTGCCTTTGCAACACCTGATTATTGGTGAGGGATCTCCACAGATATCCCTTGCTGCTTCATGCGCTGATTCGTAAAAAGTTTCACCTCCTAACCACATCTTGATAACAGGCGTCTTTCTTCTATTCAGCTCACAGGTGCGCTTTCCCGTGTCGCTTGCCGCCTTCCTCTGCTTATCTGAAACACCTTTCAGCCCTGTCTTATATGCATGCTTATGGTTCTCGCTATAAGTTGCCCATTCGAGGTTGTCGGCGCGGTTATTTGTCTTATCACCATCAATGTGATTGACAGTTCTTTTACCGCACGGATTCGGGATAAATGCCATTGCAACAAGCCTGTGAATTGTAAATGCCTTAAAGTTTTGATGATCGTAAAAGTGAATTACTGAATATCCACTATTGTTCAATGAAGGTTTGAGCAATTTACCGCTTCTTGTGCTTCTCACATTGCCCATGTTGCTGACTTCATATAATCCTTCATATCCGGCAACAGTCCTCCATTCTTCATTTTTTACTTCCATGCTGTTTCTCCCATTCTTCAAGCGCCGCCCGGACCTCTCGCGGCATCGGTGCTTGAAGCCCTAAGTCTTTCATGTCCTCGATGATGCCATCCAGGAGCACAGAGAACTCTTTTGTGTCGTAGGTGGATGAACCGTAATAGCATAGCAATTGAACTGCTTTCCTTCCGTTTACATCCACCTCTCCGACTACTTCCGTCTCTCTCCACAACCACTTGAAGGTCTCAACTGCTTTTTCGCTAAGAAGTACATAAGTGTACTTCCCATACTTTCTGAGGGATTCAAGGTATATCTCCCATTTGTCTCTCGGAGGATTCAAGGACTTTGCGATCTCTCCGATGCAGTGCCACATAAGCGCATTTGCATCGAGGCTTCTTTTTCTGGTCTTCCTCACGATCTTGATCGACAGATCCTTGTCTTTCAGATCATCGATGCCGTAAAGGCTTTCATTGACTGCCAACTGCAGGACCGGCTTTGAAGTCTCATAATCACGGCTTATACCAGTGATCTTTCCGGTGAAGTTCATTTCTTCTTCTCCATGCACTTGTTATAGACTGCCTTTATTGCTGCATCGCTCATGTCCTCAATCGTTTTGGCTTTCATCGCAAGTAGAAGCGTGTCTCTTACTTTGCCTTCGGGATACACATGTGCGATTACTCCGAGCATTTCTGCTTTAGTCGGATATGCCGGCTGACCTGTGCGGTCCTCGTTGTGCTTGACCTCGCTGAGTGTTTCGGATGCGGTCTGATCGGGATCGTCGCCGGTCTGAATCTTGTATGCTTTAAGAAGTGCGTATTTATCTCCGTATGTCATCGCTTTGCCGGGAGCCTTGTCCTGGCTGTCTACTCCATCGCCGTAAGTGGTAATGTCGATAAATTCTGACGGATCGTCTACATTGACGAAGCGGTACACCGTTTTCACTCTCAGATACAAACTCTTTCGGTCTCCGTATTTTGTAGTGCTGACCATTTCGCCGGATTCAATGATCTCACGGTCAAAAGGATAGGAATAAACGCCGTGTTTTGCCTCGATAGGCTTGACCGCTGCGAGCACGTCCGCTTCTCCGACGGCCTTATACTGGTTCTTGCCTTCACCGACCATAAGATTTTTGGCCACGGTGCTGATCTCTTGTGTGATAGCACTCATTTTCTGATAGATGTTCATGTCAATCCTCCTTATACTCCATGCCAAACATGTCTAAATACGCCCGCAGGCTGTCCGCGTCCTCTTTGCTATATACTGTGAATTTCCACTCTAATTCCTGTTTTACGGGGTTTTCGGGCTGTGTGGGTATATTTGCCTGTATAGGCTCTTCAACGGGCTTAGCGGCTGTTTTAAGAGCTTGCTCTGCCCTCTCTTTTGCCGTCACAAGATCGCTCCTGCGGTTCATAGCCGCTTGCAGGTTGTTCCCGCTCTGCCTATATACCGTCAAGCAGTCGTCTACGAACTCCCCGCAGGTCTGTTTGATAACTGATGTTTCCTGCTTTACAGTGAGAACCATCTGCTGGATGTCTGCGATGATTTCCTTTTCGGTGTATGTCTTATTGGTCCAGTTTTTCTGCCATATCCTCGAAAGCGGAAGATATTCACCGAACTCCCCGATGTTCTCAGCGTACAGTTTTCTGATCACTTCGCTCTTCTCAGCAATGCGCTTAACTTCGTATCCGTCCAATGCGCCATTGATCCGATCCACCTGCTCGTCGATGATCCCTGTGAGCTCTTTGCACTTGGATTCGAATTCCTTGAGGGGCTTCTCATGCTCCTTCTTCACCTCTTTCCGCTTATCGTCAATGGCCTTCTTTATCTTGCGGAGAGTAGCCACATCCTTCTTGCAGTCAGGGATGTTATCCTCAGTAACCACGATCTCGCTGTATGCGGTCATCATATTCTCGAGGCCCCGCTTGACCTCTGCGAAGTTGCCGTCAATCACGGCCGGAGTTGTTATCTTTGTCTTGAAGTCCATCTTCGTTCCCTTTCTTTCTCAATATAACTCTCTACACTGTGGCGTTCCGCGCATCCAAGATGGAATGTAACGCCGCCAACTTCGTAATAGAAATCATCCGTTATCGGCTCACCGCATATGTCGCATACCGGGCACAACTTTTCGTATGCCGCTTCTTCCGCGTCTTGCCTGTTAAAATCTTCAATCGGATCATGGCCTCTCATCACTGCACCTCCTTTGTCACAGGTTCCTGGTCGCAAAATATGAATTCTTTTTTTACACTTCTGAGCTTTTCACCTTTATTCGCCGTGAAGTACCACACGGTCACCTTGTCATACCTGGTATCATCCGAATCAGTACTTACATCGATTGAAACGGCGTTATAACGAAAGTCATAGTATCCGTTGTCCCTCATGTAATCCTTGACCTGTTGCCCAACTTCGTAGAGATAATCGAGCAGTTTCTGTTCTCTTTCTTGCACCATAATCGTCCTTTCTGTGCTATACTGCACTTGTTTCAAACTCGTCCTTTGCCCCTGTGGGAGCCGCCGCTCCCTTGGGGCATTAATATTTTCTGTCAAACACGGCCGCGATCGCTACACATACGGCCAGGGCGATCAGAAACGCAATTCCGCTCCTCGGATCGTCCAGCGCCGTGTCGATAGTGCATCCGCACAGCAGCCATGCGGCCACAAATACACACCCCAATGCCGTCATAATTCCTCCCTTTTGATCATTTTTCTCAGCTTGCTGTCAACTGCCCCCCGCGTCCTGTTTGGGAAGCTCCCGATGATCTCTTTCCGGCTCATGCCGCTTTTGTACATCTTTTTCAGCTGGCTGATCTCTTCATAGGTCCATGCGTTTTCAAGATGCTCGTTTCTTGACTTGACTGCCCTTGCTCTCTGCTCGTCAGTGATGAGCTCCGGTGAAAAACAGTGAAGGTTCTTTTTGAACCTGACTCCGTGCTCTATGTCACGTTCTATCTCGCTGTCTACAATCTCCGATCGCACCGGCCGCGTCGGCTCTGGTGCCATTGGAAGAGCTCCCTTCTTTACATATGCTCTTGATTTCATTCCGAATCCTTTTCCTTCGCATCTTTGCCGTTTCGAACGATGTGCAACGGCCTCTCCGCTCGAAACAGAATTCATAGTGGATACATTTTTCGCAGATCATTTCTCTTTTGGTACGATCTCAGCGCCGTACTTTTCGCTTAATATCTCGCTCAAAACCTTGAGTAATCTTTGAATGTCCATAAGCACCTCCGTCAAGTTTTACTTGACTCTTCGGGCGAAAAAACATCGTCCGCGGAGAATCCGGTAATGTACAAAATTGCATAGAACATATACATCTTCATCAGGCTCGGATTGTTCTCAATCGTGTTGTACCAAGATGGCGTTATATCCAGTCTTCTCGCCATTTCTTCCTGCGTGAGATCCCTTGCGATCCGTGCAGCCTTGACCGAAATCTTTGGCATTTTTTGCACCTCCTTTCTGCAAATATTTAAGAACCGTACATTTAGATTCTAGTCAAGTTTTACTTTACTGTCAATATAAAATCACAACTTAGTAAAGTTTTTTGCTATACTCAATTCAGAAGGAGGTGGGCAAAATGGTCGACGAAAAATCTTATAACAAAGCCGTAGCTATGAATTTAAGAAGACTGATGTATGAGAGAGAAGTTACTCAGACGGAGCTGGCAAAAGCATTGGGCTTTTCCAAACAGAGCGTCTCGCAGTGGATGAACGGCCAATATTTACCGAGAATGAAAAAGATAGATATGATTTGCAACTATCTTGGCTGTAAAAGATCGGACATTTTGGAGGTCGATAAGAGCCGTCAGACGGTGTCGGTCGATCAGGATCAAGCGGAGCTGATACAGCTAACCATGCGTGCGGCGCCGGAAAATGTTCACCTGTGCCTTGAAATGTTGAAGCGTTTAGAAGGAATCAAATAAAAATGACCCGCAGACATAGGGGAATGTCATGCGGATCATGGCGCATCTTTATGATAAACGGAAGGACGAATAAATGCAAACAGCTATTTACATGAGAGTGAGCACATCTCAGCAGGCATCTGAGGGCCAGTCCCTCGAAGCGCAGGAAAAAATATTAATGGACTATGCTGCGAATCATCCGAACATTATAATCGTTGATACTTATGTAGACGACGGAATAAGCGGTACAAAATTCGACCAGCGCGACGAGCTCCAACGGCTTCTGTCAGATGTGAAAAGCGGGAAAATCAATCTGATCCTGTTCACGAAGCTCGATCGGTTCTTCCGGTCAGTCCGGCATTTAATGAACACTTTGGACACACTGGAAAAATATGGGTGTGAATGGAAAGCAGTCCAAGAGAACCACGACAACACAAGCCCGGTAGGCAAGCTTTCCATCACCATCATGGCCGCCTTTGCCCAGATGGAGAGCGATATGGACTCCGAGCGCATCAAGGATGTGATGCGGCTGAAAAAATCCAAGAGGGAATGGCTGAACGGGCATGTGCCATACGGATACAGACTGGTAGACAAGCACGCTGTCCCCGATCAGGATCTCGCGCCGGCTGCCCGTGGGCTTTTTGAACAGTACATCAAACACAATAACATCTCTAAGCTTGTCCGCGATAATATCCACCTTGGAGCGCCTACCACAACAAGAGGGATGAAAATCCTTCTGCGCAACAGGGCATATATTGGAGAAGCATACGGCATTGATGATTATCTCGAGCCGCTTGTGGACAGGGATACATTCGACTTGGCGAACCTGATGCTGTCCCGGAATGTAAAGAGCAACACAAAGAGAGATTATATATTTTCCGGCCTTGTCAGATGCCCAGTCTGCGGACGCAGGATGGCGGGCGCGACATATCCACAAAAAAACTGGGCCAAATACGTGTGTAACTATAGCAAGGCGGGCCAATGCGATTATCATCACACACACGGCGAGAAAAAGATAGAGCGTTTCATTCTCTCAACATATCAGCATGACCTCGAAGCCAGATATCTCCAGATCAAGTCAGTGAAGCACTCCGACAACTCCGCAAAGATCGCTGCCATTTATCGGAAGATCGACAGGCTGAAAGACCTGTACCTCAATGAACTTATCGACATACAGGAATACAAGCGCGATTTGGAGACATACAAGGCTGAATTGAAAGCCCTTGAAAATCCCGTAAAATCGGACACAAGAGCTATTGAGGAGTTTCTTAAGCTAAATGTACTGGAGATATATAAAACCCTCTCTAACGTGCAAAAACGGAGGCTGTGGGGTGCGGTGATCAAGTCGATCACACCGAAAGACGGCTCTTTTTTTATTGAGTATCTGTAGGGTGTAAACGGAATCGCTCGTCAGACTTGTTCCGATTAACCCCCGCATAAAAAGAGGAGGCTTGATGCCTCCTCTTTCTAATCATTGATAAATCTTATTCATAACTCCATCATACAGTCTTGGATGCATTACATGCAGTGTAGACATTAATTCGTCCATCACGGCCATTACGGCATCCTGGTCTTTGCCATGGATCAGCTGTGCGAATTCGCTTTCTCCCTCATATGTTATTCCCGGATCATTGCCGGATATCGAGTATGGCTCGCTTCCAGAAGGGCGCGTGTCCCGCTCGGCTCCATTATCCTGTAAATGGTCCTGTATGATGTAGTATGCCGCAAGCTTGATGCAGGTCTGAGCATTCGGGGACTTCTGCCCCTGCATCTCGGCTATGGCCTCCCGCAGATCCTGTTCACGTATCACGGCAGGCCACCCCCTTTACATCTGCTCAAGCTTATTGATCAGCTTGTGGAATTCTCTCCTGGTAGCCTCATCCGGAGCTCTGTCCATCAGATCGCGCAGTTCTTCCACCATGCCGTCATCATAAGACATTCCTCCGCGCCTGGAAGTGTAACGGCCCATGTTGTCGCGTCTGCGAGCATAGGAATCTCCGCCGCGCTCGCCATAGCTTCTTCCACCGTAACCCCTTCCATACATCGGCATATAATAGCCGGATTCGCCTTCGTCCTCTGCCTCCATCATGGCGATGGTGGTCTTAACAGACTTAATGGCATGAGTAAGTTTGTCGATGTAGTCAAGGTCTCCCGCAGTCAGTTTCCCACCTGCTCTCTTGATCTTCTCATTCGCCTCTCCCAGCTCACGGGAAAGGGTTTCACATGTTTCATGCAGATCCTTTAAATAATCCATACTTTCTCCTTTCCCATCATGCGATGCGGTTAATAACTATGTTTGCATT
>AUXO011466045.1_pt1 | contig 12043 bp, 10 predicted proteins | sample 768731 | NCBI WGS metagenome assembly AUXO01 (sample SAMN02715735, study PRJNA202380) | gut metagenome | biome: sheep rumen | host: Ovis aries | place: New Zealand: Palmerston North | reverse complement strand
TTTTTTCGCAATTCATACCTTACCACAAGTTGGATGTTCTTTTCTATTATTTATTTTTCCGAGTAAAATTTTACGCTACCGCGACAAGGCTCTCTAACTTATCAACTATTCTCCTATATATCTCAACGAATTCCTCTTGCTTATAATCATCTGCTTCAATCTTATGGCACACCATGTCATGAGCAATACTTAACGAAGAGTCAAAAAAACACTTATCAAATTCGCAAGATTATTTGCTTCAACATACCAATTATTCTTAACAAATAACCCAAAACCACTTCTCCTACTTTATTTACGATGTTCTTTAATGTATATTTATATAATAATGAAACAATTAATGTAACTAAAAAAGCAATTAACGAAAGTATAAACGCTATCAAAATAATATGGTTATATGAAAACTTATTGTAAAGCCACAACCATATATCGCTCTTTATATAATTTCTAAACAAATAGTTTTCATAAAACAAATAAAAAAGCAAAGAACAAGAAGCCACTTCATTTATCACGTTTGATCTCTTTACTTCCAAACCTTTAAAATAATAGAACATACTAATAGCAGTTAACATTACTGCTGGATTTATAAAAGTGCACCACCTATGTGCAATAATCATATATGAATTGCCAATTTTTAAACCCAACCAATTTCCGAGAACAAAACTCAAGACAATTCCTATTACACCAGTTATCAGCAGCCTTACATTATTTATTTTAACAGTCTCTGACATATATTTTTTTACGTATGCAACAACAAAATACAAGCCTATGCATCCAACAATACTTGTATAATACAGATGATCTTCTCTACACAAAAGATTTATTACACAATAAACAACAACAAAGAACAACAAAACCGATAAATGTACACTCTTATTAAAACTCTTAATTATTTTATTTATCACTGGATGTATTACATACATAATCAAATAACACCCGACAAACCAATTTAATCTATTATAAATTGGAAAAAATTGCTCAACAATAATTGTTTCACCTAATTCTACGTCTGATATAACAAAAAAGAACAAAAAAATAATTGAAATAAAAAATGAATCTGATATAATATCGAAAATCTTCCTTTTATTAACAGTATCCCTATCTACTAAAAACCAAAAAGACGCAACAAAAAATAAGCAATCACCCACCATGCCTGCATATCTAAACAACATCAATCCCCCAATATGCCAATCACTTACCGCCTTCCCCAAATCCACATAACTTGGCAACGAAGCCGCTTCTGTTCCATACCAAGGTGTCGAGTGACACATAATTATTAAAAAAATTGCAATGATTCTTAATAATTCAATATTACTATTTCTTTTTTCCAAAACGTATTTATTTTCCATATTTATGAATTCGAATCTTCAATTATTCTCTTTACCATATTCTTGCTTTTATACAATGCTATATTATCTAATAATTAACTCTGTTAATCTTATTTCTTTATTAACTCTTTTATTAACAACACTATTTTTTTTGAATAGCATATGCCTACAACCGCTAGTACCACAACCAGTCCATATCTAACCACATCAATGCTATATGTAATTGTTATTAACAATTGAAATGCCACAAGAAAAAGACTCCAAGCACATATAAATTTTATATTGAACATAGTTGTTATGCTATTGTTATTTTTCTTCGCGGCTTTACTAGCCCAATATAAATGTAACACAGCAAGTAATATATAACAGCCTAATGTTGTGTACGCACATGCTATATACCCCCATATTCTAATCAAAAACCAGTTCATAATAATATTTACAACTGCACTTATAGATGTTGCAAACATAGTATATTTTGTTTGGTAATAGTATTCTTCTATATTAACAAACATTGAATACAAAAAAACAAAAAAAACAGACATAGAAACTGGTGGTATAACCCAAATAGCCGGATAGTAGTCAGGCTTAAAGAATAACTTTAACACATCAGGAGCAATAAGAATCCAAAGAATAACTAAAAGTCCAAAACCTATAAGTAAAACATTTGATTTTTTTTTTATGTTCAAATAATCCTTGCATTCCATACGCTGATATCGCCATGGTTTAAGAACTTGATTTACCGACATACAAAGAATTGATATAACGCTTGCAAGAGTAACTGCAATAGAATAAATTCCCGCCTCCGAATTACCAATCATAGCTCCTATCATTATCTTATCTGCTGATGAAAGCAATATATAAGACATTGCGTGTACAACAGAAGGTGCCTGAAAAGAAAGTAGAAATTTCCACTGTTCAGCCACCAATTGCTTATTCTTCAAAAGTCCGCTTATTTGAATGTTTTTCAAGTAAAATGGTATACAAAAGACAATTTCAGGAATAAGCATATACACTATTCTAATGTACGAAGAAGGCTCAATTCTAAAAACAGCAATAAGTGGTATAATCGTAGATAAAGCAGTGTATAATACAGCACTAATCACAACAGGTTTATAGTCATAATCAAATCTTTTTTTTTCTACCCAACATTGATATGCCGGAAAAACCAAAAAATAAATATACATCAAATAGTATACGTGCACATTAATCTCTGCTTTCGAAATCAACCATGGCATGAGCGGTATACTAATCAAGAAAACAAAAAGGGTAATTATCGTACTTAGCATCTGCTCAGATTTAGAAAAAAAAGAAATGTCTTCTTTATATCGTAGAATTCCTCTAATGTAAGCCCCTGAGTACATTTCAAAAGTTGCAAAATTTATTATAATATCTTGATATGTCAAAAAAACACTTACTTTTCCATATTCTTCAGTTGACAAAACATTAGTAAAAAAGGGAATTGAAAAAAAACTTATACCCTTTGTCAAAAAGTTAACAACTGTGAACCAAATGGCTGCTTTTAATGGTACTGATAGCGATTTATAATATCTAATAAGCTTCATTTTTATCCTTTTTGTCTGAAAAAATTTTTTATAGCAAGCATAATAATCATCACCTTTTATACAAAATCGGCATACATCCTACACTGTTTTTATCTAATAATCTCATATTATTAACTGTTTTATAACCTATAAATAATTCAGTTCAAAAAACTATTGTGCGTAAATTTAACCAACCAAACATCTTCCCTTGGAATTATATAAAACGCAGACCAAAGAACAAATTGTATTACATTTAGTATTTCTAACATATTACATGTGGCTGTGCTAGTCCCATTTCTCTGATGATATAAAACATCCGTTATGTATAGACAGTTTATAAATAAAATTGGCCAATAAGTTCTAGCAAACACACTTGTGAAAAAATATGCCGGCAAAAGCAATATCATCAAAGCATTTAATTCAAATAAAAAATCACCATTAATCTTTGTGTTGAGATGCTTTTTTTTAGACAATCTATAAGTCTTAATAAACACATACATTGAAAACAATTGCAAAATAATTGGTACTAACATACCTAGACTTGCGTGATTCTCAAGCCAGAATATCAGCTTAGATGATAATCCTAAATACAATCCAATATAATAAAAAATGTTTGTATACGATAGCAATGCAATTCCAACAGACATTCCAAAATAGATTTTTATTTTTCTCTCTTGAGATACAGGCAATTTGTAAAAAATAAAAATAACAAACAAAAGCGCCGATGTATGTATTGATGTAGCTAACAATACGAGAAAAATGTAAATCGGTACAGAAAGCTTATTTTCTTTCATTAGGATAAAAATAGCAACTAGTATTATGCAAAAAACAATTGAATATCTTACCAATTCAACTACCAAAAAAAAAGGATAAATAAAAAACAACAAGAAAACTACAAATGGTCTATTAGTATTTATAAATGTAATAAGAACAATAGTTCCAAGAACAAATACTGAGATACAAACAAAAAAATCTTGATAAGTAGTCACCCCCAATAAATCTAATGCTACAATCAAGCTCTTAAATCCTATCTCAAAAGTACTATCCATGCCCAAATAATAGAATTTTTCATATACTTCATAATCGCCATTATATGTATTAAATGCATACAAAATCCACATAAAAATTATAATCGGTATGCACATGCATATATTTATAAACGTGTTATTCTTTAAACTCAACTTCATTTCAGATTCATCCTAGTTTCAAAGCAACAATCACTTCCACCCTTTTTAACAAAACCTATCATTAAATTCTTTGATTTTGTTTGATATCAAATCAAGATCGTTTTTACTAATACTTTGATGAATTGGTAATGATAATGTATTATCAGTGGCATAATCAGCATTAGGATAATCTCCTGTCAAACCGTAACCTTTTACTCTATGTATAGGATAATAACGATATGTGGTATATATTCCATTATCTCTAAGAAATGTTGCTAATTGATCCCGTTTATTATTCTTCACTTGAATGTGATAAAAATAATATGAAGTTTCGCAATACTCTGGGATTGGAAGTGGACGTTCAATCCAATCATACTGCTCTAATTCCTGATCATAGTATTCATGAATTGACTTTCGTTTCTCCATAAATGCTGGCAGTTTTTTTAATTGTTCAAGTGCCATAGCGGCATTAACATTATTCATAATAGCCCTATGTCCAAACGAGCTTATATCGAATTCCCACCATTTCTGCGCGACAGCATTCTCATAGCCACTCTTTGTTTCCAAACCAAAATAAAGCCATTTTTCCGCCTTTTCTCGAATCTCAAGATCCTTAAAGTGAAGCATAGCTCCATCACCACATACAAGTATTTTCATAGCATCAAACGACCACATTCCAATGTCCCCAATGGTTCCCAATGCTTGTCCCTTGTACCTAGAGCAAACTCCCGCTGCGCAATCTTCAATGACCTTAATTCCCCTCTCATCACAAAGAGACATGATATCATCCATTTCACAGGGAATACCTCCATAATGCAGAAGCATTAAAGCTTTAGTTTTTTTTGTAATAACCCTCTCTATATCTTCTGCACGAACATTTAAGCTTCTCTTATCAACATCACATAGAACCATTTTAGAACCATTGGCGCATACAGCATTTGCTGCTCCAACAAAGCTTATAGTTGGAACAATAACTTCATCCTCCGGTTTAATACTTAAAAGATGCATTGATGAAAAAAGTCCTTCAGTACAACAATTTGTACTTAATAAATGATTCTCATTAACAAATAAATGTTTGGCGAATTTTTCTTCAAATTCTGTAACAAGATTACCCTTCCCAATCCAATTTGATTTAAACACTTTTTCGATGCGTTCGAGCTCCTCTTTACCTAAACTAGGTTGATATACATTAATCATCATTTGTCTCCTTTCTCACTAATAAGTTGCTTTCCAATCGTATTAACAAATGATTGAATTGATAACATTTTTTCAAACTTATTAATATCATAATTATGTTGTTTTGTTATTTCTTCAAATGGAATATTGGTTGGATTGTCAAACCAAAAAATATTAGAACTATCTATTTTTTTTTCTCTAAATACTGGTGCATCACTCAACAGATTTTTCCCTAACAAAACAGCTTCAGAGAATCTTGTCGTTGCGGAATACTCATCTTCTTGTACTACTTCTAAAACGCATTTCGATTCTGCGACATGAGTAATAATCTCATCAAAAGAAAGCGGTTCATATTTTATTTCTTCTCTATACTTCTGTTTTTCCTTAGGAACCCCAACTATGTGAAAATCTAGTTTTAATCCTTTTTTTCTGAGTGCCTCATAAATTGCTATGATTCGATGATATCTATTTTTAGCATGACCTACAAAAGACACGTCATATTTAATTTGAGCATTTCTTACAACGTTGTTTAATTTCCCAACCGAAAAAGGTTCTAACAAATGATTCAAACCATATCTCTCACAATCCCATCTATCAAAAGAAAAAACCCTATCGAATATATCCTTCGCTTCTTCAATTTCAAAACGCATTGAGTAGACCATGTCTAGAATATATAAAACGACAATACTCTCCGAATATCTTTCTTTTATATACTCAATAATGCTATTGCCATATAATTCATATACTCTACCAGTAATTATAAAAACAGGACCTTCTGATAGTACACTTCGAGGCAAGAAATCTTTATGATATATTCTATTTAAAAAAAACTTCTTAACTATAACAAAATCTCGAAGTTTCAATCCTGAAAGTGCCTTAAGAATACGCACTCTTAGCTTAGTATATTTTGCATACCACATCTCTAAACCATCTGTATTAAGAAAGTCAAAATACAAATAATCATTTTCTTTCTGATAATTAACCACAAAAACATATTCTTTCATCTTTTCAAATCCTCTATGCTAAATATTTTTCAGGTAACGTAATCCAACTTCCTATTTTTTCTTCCCATTCTTTTGGCCTAAAAAATCCAAATCCTCCACCTGGGTAAAAAGTCATTTCAGAAAACAAAATACTATTATTTGCATGATACAAATCCACCCTCACAAAAGGAAACCCCTGTGCTAACTTTCTAACTATATTAATCATTTCATCAAAATCATCAGGTTTTTCAACACAAAATGGAATTTGCTTATGATCAGTTCTATAAAACTCCGTTTCATTCCAATTTAAATCTAAAAAGGAAAGCAACGACTCTCCTTTTTTTCCTGATGAAACATCATCAACACGTATATAAAGAAACTTTGGCTCTGCATTAAAACAATAAAAATTATAATTAACTAAAGACGTTGTATTATTATTTTTGCAATCATCAAGCACTAGCTCTTCACAAATAATTCTTGGTTTTATTAGCTTATATGACCATTCTCTAGCATCATAGAAATAATTCTTTTTAAGCGCTTTTCGCAGGGACTCTCTTATTTCAATTTCGTCTACTTTACTCTTGTCAGCGCAGACAAATAATCCCTCACCTGAATTGTGATTACATTTAATTACAAATTTGCTAGGAAGACTATCAAAATCTATTTCATCTGGTTCATCCCATACAGCGATTAATGGAACAACATGTTCTTTTCCTATAATTTTTGAAACTTTTTCTTTAACTAAATACTTATCTGTAAACTCTACATATACACTTCTTTTATCATATAGTTTTAACCATTGTAATTTTTCATTAAAACCTTTTGGATTTTTTAGATTTACAATCCCACCTCCACGATAAAAAAACATCAGTCTAATATATAACTTATCTGGAAAAATCTTTAATATTTTTTTTAAAAAATCTTTTGTCGTACCTTTCATAAAAATACTTGTCTCCTAGTCTATTCTTAGTTTTAAGAATTCCATTTTATATTCAGTCATATAAAGCTATTACTCACTACTTTTGATAAAGAGAATTACAAATATTCCCTGTACCATTCAATAGCATTTTTTATACCCTTTTCAAAACTCCACTCAGGGGCATAGCCAATTAGTCTTTTTGCCTTACTAATATCCGCATTACTATGCTTAATATCTCCAACACGTTCTGGTCCATAAATAGGCTCAACATCAACTCCAAGCGCTTCAGTTAAGCTTTTATATATATCATTTAGATATTCACGACCACCATACGCGATATTAAACGTTTCTCCAGCTACATCAGATGAAGCTTGACATGCTTTGAGATTAGCTTCTATAACATTCTCGATATAAGTAAAATCACGACTCTGCTTTCCATCACCATTAATTGTTGGTCTTTCACCCTCAATCAATTGCTTTATAAACTTAGGAATTACAGCAGCATATGCACCATTCGGATCTTGTCTACGACCAAATACATTAAAATACCTTAAGCCATATGTATCTAACCCGTAATGCATTGTATACTGTTTCGCCCACTCTTCATCTGCTCTTTTAGTAACCGCATATGGACTAAGTAAATTCCCTTCTTTCCCCTCTTTCTTAGGAAGTTTAGGTTCATCACCATATACTGAACTTGAACTTGCATAAACAAACTTCTTGACATTATTATGTCGCGCAGCTTCTAGCATATTTAATGTACCTGATATATTATTAGCACAATAGAATATTGGCATTTCTATGCTTCTAGGAACCGACCCCCATGCCGCTTGGTTTAATACATAATCGACATTTTCACATGCTTTCATACACACACCCAATTCTTTTATGTCTCCTTCTATAAAGGTGTAATTTGTATTATCTAAAAACAAGTCCACATTTTCTTTTTTCCCTGTACTAAGATCATCCAAACACCTAACTTTATATCCTAGCTTTAATATAGCTTCGCATAGGTTTGAACCAATAAAGCCAGCACCACCTGTAACAAGAAACACACTATCTTTTGGGAACTTCAAATCTTTATATCCCATCTATAACCTCCAGTAAACATATCCCGCATTATCATATTCTTTGCGACATAGTATCCCTTTTAAATCAAGTAAAACCTTCCTTCCACTCCCAAACATTCTATCCATATCATTAATGGTAAGAGCAATAAACTCTCTGTGTGCAACAGCAAGGATAACCGCATCCATATCACTAACAGTCCTAAGATCAACAAAATCTATATTATATAGTCTTTTTGCTTCATCTTCATCTGCTTCTGGGTCAACAATCAGAGGCTCTATTCCATACTCTTTTAATTCGTCAACTATATTCATTATTTTTGTATTACGAGTATCTGGACAGTTTTCTTTAAATGTAAAGCCTAGAATAGCCACCCTAGCACCTTTTACCGTTTTATCTGAGGCAATAAGATTTTTAACGCAATTCTCAACCACATATTTCCCCATATCATCATTAATTCGTCTTCCAGACAGAATAATTTGACTATGATAACCCAACTCCTCAGCCTTATATGTCAAGTAATAGGGGTCAACTCCAATACAATGTCCACCAACTAAGCCAGGATAAAAATTAAGAAAATTCCATTTTGTGCCAGCAGCTTCCAACACTGACTTAGTATCAATCCCCATCATATTAAAGATAATTGATAGTTCATTCATAAAAGCAATATTTATATCACGCTGACTATTCTCAATTACTTTTGCTGCTTCAGCAACTTTAATACTTTCAGCACGATGTACCCCCGCATCTACGACTAGCCCATACACTTTTGCGACGCAATCTAAGGTCTCATCATCCATACCCGAAACAATCTTTGTAATTGTTTCTAATCGATGGACTTTATCGCCTGGATTTATTCTTTCAGGGCTATAACCCACTTTAAAACCTTTTCCACATTTCATACCCGATTCGCTTTCAAGAATCGGAATACATACATCCTCTGTAACACCTGGAAATACTGTTGACTCAAATACAACTACTGATCCCTCCGTTAGATTTCTTCCCACAATCTCCGACGCCCCTTTGATTGGCCGTAAATCTGGAGTATGATCTTTATTTACAGGTGTAGGAACAGCAACTATATGAAATTTTGCTTCTTTTAATCTAGATTCATTAGACGTAAACTCTACACTAGTATTTGCTATTACATCATCACCAACTTCATTCGTAGGATCTTTCCCATTCTTATATAAATCAATTTTTTCTTTATTAAGATCAAAGCCAATTACATTTATTTTTTTTGCAAAAGCTACGGCTATGGGCATACCCACGTATCCAAGTCCTATCAAAGATAGCTTTTCCCTTTTTTTTAATAATTTTTCATATATATCCATTTGTTTTATACTCTCCCAAGTAAGATTTCTCATAGAATTCACAATACTTCTCAGATAAAGAAAATACATCAAAGCCTTTATTCTCAATGTATTTCCTCGTGTTTTTCCGTTGAAAACCTTTGTATCTCAAGACATCTTTTGCCCACTCTATAGAACTATCTGAAAGAGACCTTTCTGTGAGATTAGGAGTTATTTTGACCTCGTGAGCAATAACATCTGACATTACACAGGGCAACCCAGATGCCTGAGCTTCTACCAACGCCCCAGGCAACCCTTCAAATATAGATGGAAATAAAAATACATCAGCACCTTGTAAAAGTTCATTTACATCATTACGAGAACCCAAAATTTGTACATTTTTTTCTAATTTATTCTCTCTAATGTATTTTTTAATTTGATTTATAGCGCTATTGTCTCCTGTTCCAACTAACACAAGAACTGCCTCACCATCCCTTTTATATACTTCATTAAAGATTCTTAATAGAAACGGGTGGTTTTTGGGGTACGTATAATTACCGACATGAATGATTACATATTTTCCCTTCCATCCATTAGTATTGCGAACTTTTTTTCTAACCTCTTCATTGTAATAGAACCTTTTTGCATCAATTGCATTTGGCCATATCACAACTCTACCTCTATTAAACATCCTGTCTCCATACAACCACCTACCTGCCTTTTCAGATACAGCAAAATAGTGATTTGCGTATTTTTTTGTAGGTATTTTTATGATGTTTTTAACACAATGCCCTAAATTTTTTGGTGAAATTGCCGTTCTCGAATGCGCAATGCGCACTGGCACTCTAGCCATATAAGCACCCATACAAAAAACACTGCACCATGCATCTTGATGTGCATGAACAATCTTATATTCTGAATGAGATATGAGAAATCTCCTAAAATAGTGTACATACCAGAACATGTTTCGAACATTTAAAGGAGGATTGTAATATACAATTCCTCCCATTTTTTTAACTTCCTTATCAAACAATCCAGGCTTTTCCCTATATGTAAAAACGTCAATCACTACTCTAGACTTATCAATACTTCTTATAATATCCATCAATCTATTTTCTAATCCACCAGGATTTAATTGACACACTATAGCAAGCACCCTAATTGGCTTACTATTAATTGTTTTTTTTCTCATAACGACACCAGTATTTTATTCTATTATCCTAAATCAATAATTATTCTATACATCAACTTGTTAACAATATTTATGTCAAATCTTTTAATATCTATAATATTCTTCGCTGATAGATCATCCTTATGAATAACAGCATCTTCTACTGCTTTTCCAATCTCAGTTATGACATTGGGGGCAAATAACGATCTTTCAATTAAATCTACATTACCTCTAATGTCACTACATGCAACAGCGAGCCCACTTGCCATAGATTCCATAAGGCTTACATTTAGCCCTTCTCGAAGACTTGGTAACACATACACATCTGCCGCATTATAAAAATCAGCTACATCTCTACGATACCCCATAAGTCTCAAATCAACATTGCATTCTTTCGCAGTGCATTCTAGTTCAGCTTTCTTTTCACCTTTACCAACAATTACATATACGTAATCTGTACCTTTAATTGCCTTAACAACAGATATGTGATTTTTATTCTCATTAAGTTCTCCAACAGAAAGAAGCATTATTTGATTATCTTTAAGACAAAGTTCTTTCCGTATCTTTTCTCTTCCATATTTACTTGGCGTGAACTTCTTCGTATCTACTCCCACACCTGGCACATATTCCGTTTTCTTCGCTCTAAAATACTTCTTTGCTCTCCTATAGTCTTCTTTATTAATTGTAATAAGTACATCTGTATACCTACTTAACCATTTTTCTACCGGATAATATAATATCCAATTCTTTATTGGGGCACCTTTAAAAAAATGAAAACCATGAGCTGTGTAAATAACCTTTACTTTTCCTTTCTTCTGATATTTCATCGCGCATAACCTTGTAATTGCAGCACATATGGGTGTATGGCAATGTATCAAATCATAGTTATTTGATAATAAGCTTTTTACTTGTTTTATTGATTTGATTTGTTTATTAACCTTAGCTATTTTTCTTGAAAAATCTATCTGAACCGTATGCACCCCATCATGCTTCATCTCTTTTCTAAAAGAATCAATCTTCTTTTGAGAACTGCTGTCTTCTGAAGTACAAAAATTAGCAGCCAACGTTACATCATAATCTAATTCCTGCAAAAGCTTTACATTATTTCTATTAAAATTATCAAGGTTTGACGCCATTGAGGCCAAACACAAAGCTTTCTTTTTATTCATTAACTAATTCTCCAAATGCAATAGTATTACTTGGCAACATTTACTTCATCTATAGTTTCACTAGCCTTCATCGCCGTCTCCTGCCCCTCACTCACACCCTCCGTGCTATCTTTAAGGAACAAGATTCCAAATGTTGCAAACATAAGTCTTAAGTCTGTTAACACATTCATGTCTTTTATATATAGAAGATCAAATTCAAGCTTCTGATATGGATCAGTATTATACTTTCCATA
>AUXO013437466.1_pt1 | contig 12044 bp, 14 predicted proteins | sample 768731 | NCBI WGS metagenome assembly AUXO01 (sample SAMN02715735, study PRJNA202380) | gut metagenome | biome: sheep rumen | host: Ovis aries | place: New Zealand: Palmerston North | reverse complement strand
CTGCTTACCATTTTACAGGATATTAGATATGATGATTCACCTAAGAATATCATCATCGCGAGGTTAATTGTATGACAGATAGCTTACGAATAGAAAAAGTATCAAAGAATAATAAACCAGGTGATTATAATAATCAGCATCCGAGCTTAAAATCTCTTTATATGAAATATATTAAAGAAACTAAAAGCCCTAATTTTGATGCTTTATTTGAAGAAGCTAAAGACCAATATTGTAATAAAGAGGTAAAATAAATGGAGCAGCAAGAACGATTAAGAGAAAAACTCAAGACTTTACCAAATAATCTTATTTTAGTAGGTCAGAAGTATAGTGGCAAGAAAACTCTTGTAAATGAAATTGCTCCTGATTTTTACTGGGTAGAAGGTAAGGTTGATAGTATACGTAGTATTGAACATGGAGATGTTGTATTTGCTGATGTAGATGAATGGTCTCCAGCTTGTTTCAGTGCTATGCTTAAACTATTAGAAGAAAATTCAGAAGACCATATTATTATCACTTGTAAGAATATAATGAATTTACCTAATTCTATACAGTCCAGATGTATTATTGAAAAAATGGACCCTTATATTAACATAAGAAAGTATTGTGATACTATAGGTCAGATTGAATTTTTATCTGATGCAATGCTTAAATCTATTGATAAATTTGAGTATAAAGAAGAATATGATTTAGATGTATATTTTTCTGTGTTATGTAATAGATTACTTGAAAGAATTAAATCTGGTGAGAATTTGAAAAAAGAATTTCTTATTAGTAGTAGATACAACGCGGCAAAGAATTTGAAGTCATTAAATAAAAAGCAGTTTATATTAACCTGGCAGCTTTGTATTAAAGGACTTTCAGATGAATGGACTAGACTATAATGAGGTGGTTAAATGTATGGTAAGGGTGACAGAAAAGCACAACGGCGCCGTCGTAAAAAGTATAATAGAGGTATTCCTAAACAACAGGAAGAATATAGGTTAATTGATAATAATTATTCTCCACAACCCTATGCTTATTGTTGCTATTATAAAGGCTATATGACAAAAAATCAAACTATGAGACATGGTTGTGCAGCAAGAAAATGTGAGCAGTTAAAAACACTTGAATGGGCAAAAGAAAGAGGTAAACAATGAATAAAATAGAATGTCCAAAAGACTTAAATCAATTTTTATTAGGTGAGCCATACTTTAAGAATACCTTTCAAGAGAGCGAATGTGAAGCAAAAAAGTTTTATGGTGATTGTTATCATTGTTTTGCGACAGCTATTGCAAAAAGAGATAAAGAGTTACTTTCAAAGGCAAATATAAGAGGTGAACAGAATGAATTTTGAATTAGGTAAAGAATATATTGTAAAGGTATCTGAAAATGGTATTATTCCTATTGACGAATTTAAGTCAGAAAGATTTTTTGACAAAGATTCTGATGACCTTGATTTTTTGACTGATGAAGAAAAACAGATAGTTATTAAGGCTACATTAAAAGAATTAAAGAATGAATTATATGACAAGATAAAAGATTTACAAGAAACACATGACTGGGGCAAGATAGGTGGTGTGGAACTTGTCATTGATACGATAAATGAGAAAATAGAGGGAGATAAAGAATGAACAGTACAGAATTCAAAGAGGCAATGAAAAACCCTAAGAATATATACTGTCTTGTATCAACTGATAGTGAAATGGTTGATTTATATGTAAATAGGTTTAAGTCAGCTATTCAGGCCGATTTAATTTCTCATGGTCAGATTAAACCTTATGGCAAGTTATTTAAAAAGAAAACTCTGAATGTATTATATATGCCTAAGATTGACCCTGAAATCTTTGATAGAAATGAATATATATTTATATATACAGATAGTATTGATAAAAGGTCTGCAGCGTATAAGCAGCATAAAGACCAATTTATTGAATTACAAAATAACTATGTACCTTATATAATGGAACATAGTAATATGAATGAACAGCAAGCAATAAAATTTGCAAAAGCAAATAAAAATGATTTAGGTCGAATAAAAAGTGGTCTAACTGTTTACAAGGATTCTAATTTTTGCTATAATAGGTTTACTGACTATAGTAGCGATATATATGCTTGGGTAGATTCATTTATAAAGGGCGAGAAATTGCCAAAAGTAGATGAGTCTCCTATTAGCGTAATGGCTCTATTATCAACTAACTGTAATAATTTACTTAAAGTAAAACAAAAAGATATAGTTGGAATGAATCCATATATTGTTCAGTGTATGAGTGTATTATCCCCTTATATTACGGAAGAACAGTTAATACAAATAATTGGAGACTGCTTTTATTTAGACTGTCAAGTTAAAAAAGGTCTTATGGATATAGACTATACATTAGAATATTTAAAAGTAAGGAGATATGGTAATGGCACTTCCAATTAAATTTAATGCAAGTGTTGCCAGTAAGCTGAAAGATAAAGAACAGGCGGATAAGATTAAGGCTGCAAAGAAAACTAAGCCAAAATCAAATAATATGCTTGATATATTAGAGCGTATTAGACAGCATGTTGAAACACACCTTGGACAATTTGAAGGTAAATATCAGCTTATTACAACTAAAGAAGATTTACGAGATTATATACATAAAGCAAATGAATTTGGTAAAATTGCAATCGATACAGAGACCACAGGCTTAAATCCATTAGTGGACCAGATTGTTGGTCTGTGTTTGTATTTTCCAGGTGAAAAGCCTACTTATGTACCAATTAACCATTATGATTATTTTTCAGATATAAGAGAACCAGGGCAGCTTACTGAACAGGAAGTTGAAGAATGTCTTGAAGAACTTACAGCAGATATTATTTATCATAATGCCCAGTTCGATATTCGAGTTATCAAAAATCAGGTCGGTATCAGACTTAAAGTATTTTGGGACACACTTATTGGTGCTACATTACTTAATGAGAATGAAGCTCACGGCTTGAAATATTTACACGGAAAATATATTAGTAACACTGATGAGCAGACTTTCTCAGATTTATTTGGAAACTTATCATTCAAATATGTACCTATTCAGTATGCGTACCTTTATGCTGCACATGATGCTATTGATACATTTGAATTATATGAGTTCCAGTCAAGATTCTTAACTGATGCAACTGATAGACAGGATTTCAAAGATTTGTTCTGGTTATATCAGAATATTGAAATTCCTATGATTGATGTTATTGTTGACCTGGAAGATACTGGTGTTGCAGTTGATTCTGAGTATCTTAAACAGTTACATGATAAATATCATAAGTCTCTTATGGACGCTTTGGATAAATGTATAGACCAGCTTGATATTTATAATGAACAGATAGATGCTTATAATGCCTATAATCCGAATAAACCACTGATTAAACCATTAAATATTGGTTCATCAGCACAGTTAGCAATTTTGTTTTATGATATTCTTAAGTGTAAACAGGTTAAGGGTAAAAAGCCAAGAAGTACAGATGAAGATTGTATGAAGGCTTGGAAAGATGAATACCCTATTGCTAAGGCTATTTTGGAATATAGAGCAGCAGCAAAAATTACATCAACTTATGTTGATAATATACCTGAAATTACTCATACTGATGGCCGTGTGCATACACATTTCCATTCTATGGGCGCAAAAACAGGACGTATGAGTTCATCAGACCCACTGAACTTACAGAATATTCCTTCACATAATGAAGATATTCGTAAGATGTTTGTTGGACAGACTACATTTAGAGATGTAGAAAAAAGAGCTGATAATGCTTATATTCTGAATCGTAGTGAAGAAGTTGAATTATCAGATGGCTCTTGGGTATGGGCAGAACTTGTAAAAGTTGGAGATACCTTAGCAGACGGTGAAGTTGTTAAAGCAGTTAAGGTAAAAGACTTAAAAGTTCTTATTGGAGTATAAGGAGTATTAAGATGAAAGAAAATAAATCGGTATCAATTAGTATTGGTGGTGGATTTTCTGGAGCACTTACAATCGCATTTATTGTACTTAAATTATGCCATGTAATTGATTGGCCTTGGATTTGGGTACTTAGTCCATTGTGGATTTCTTTTGCAATAGCTATTGTAATTATTGGTATAATATTACTTGTATTCTTTATTAAAACAAGAAAGTAGGAATATAAAATGATTAAGGCAAGGACAAGAAGAATTATACAAGGTGCAGACTATTCTGCTCAGGAGCCTCGTGTTCTTTCAATGCTTTGTGCTGATGAAGGTATGTTACAGGCTTATAGAGATGGAAAAGATTTGTACGTAGAAATTGCTTCGATTGCTATGCACTTACCATATAATGAATGTTTGGAACATTTTCCAAAAGATACACCTATCATTCAAAGAAATGGTAAATGGTATTATGCAACTGAAGAAGAAATTGCACAAAATAAATATGATAAGTTAGCTGATGGTGAAACTGATACTTATAAAGACGGAAAAGAGCGTAGAGGTCAGGCGAAAAAAATTTTGCTTGGGATTATGTACGGCCGTGGTGAGAAGTCTATTGCAGAGCAGTTAGGTTGTTCTGTTGAAGAAGCTCGTTCTATTAAAGATGATGTATATGAAGCCTTTCCACGTATTAAGATGTTTGAAAAAGAATCAGCTACAATGGTTAGAGAAAGAGGTTATGTTACTACTTTATGGGGTAGAAAACGTAGATTACCTGATTATAATCTTCCTAACTTTGAACTTTATTATCTTGATGAAAATGGCAACCTTGATTTAAGTAAACCAGTTCATGAAGTGGATGCTGAAAGAATAAGAACTAAGTTAGCTAATCTATTTTGGAAACAGCGTGATGATGAAGTTCAGAGACTAAAAGATAGAGAAAATATTGGTGTTATTGATAATAATAGTAAGATTGCAGCAGCTCAAAGACAGATAATCAATTCTCGTGTACAGGGTTCTGCCGCTGATATGTCAAAATTAGCTCTTATTAAAATAAGAAATGATGAAGAGTTAATTAAACGTGGAGTAAAACCTATTATTCCAGTTCATGATGAAATTCTTATTGAAACACCACTTAGATATGCTAAGTACGTAAAAGCACGTTTTGCAAATGATATGGAAACGGCAGCAAAGCCTAAGTTAAATATTCCGGTTTGTTGTGATGTTGTTTCAGCAGAACGTTGGTATGGTGATGAATTAGACCTTGATGTTTTACTTGAAGGTCTCACAGACTAAATATAATTTAATAGAGAGGAATTTATAAAAATGAAGGATTTATCGAAGGAAGCACATAGTGCAACATCTGTATTTATTGCAGCTTTAGATGAAATTGAAAAAGTTAGGAAGTCCGAAGATTCCGAAGCAAACCAGCTTGAGTATATCAGAAATTACATTATCAGAGAGATGTGTAAACATAGAGCAGATGCTGAAAAGCTGCCTGATGGTATTAGTCAGAACTATATCACTAATACAAGAATAATTATATTTAGACAGGATTCTATCGATGGTATTGTAAAATATCTCAATAATGCTATTGAAAAAGGTAAAAATTATGTAGAACCTAATGAAGATAAAGAAGATAAAGAGGAGACCAAAAATGATTGAATTTATTAAAGTAAGAAACGTTAAAACACCTATCAGAAATGCTAAAGAAAATGCAGGTATTGATTTCTTTGTACCTGAGATTGATGCTATTTCTGCAAAAGAACTGGCTGATGGTAATATTGTTATTGATACTGAGAAAAAGTGTATCGTTGTAGAACCTCATAAGGCTGTTATTATTCCTAGTGGTATTAAGAGTAAATTCCCTAATAACCTTGCTCTTATTGCTAATAATAAGAGTGGTATTGCATCTAAGAAACAGCTTATTTTTGGTGCAAGTGTAATTGATTGCTCTTATCAGGGTGAATGGCACTTTAATCTTATCAATACTTCTGATGAACCTCAGTATATTGAATTTGGACAGAAAATCATTCAGTTTATTCCAACTGTAATTGATACAGAAGATTTTGTTATGAGAGATATGACAGAGGAAGAGTTTTATACTGAAAAGACTAATCGTGGAGACGGTTGGGCTGGCAGTACCGGAGTATAATAAAAAATAAAAGGATATTTAACAATGAGTAAATGGGATAGTTATTTCATGTCGATTGCTGATAATACTGCCAATCTTAGTAAAGACCCAAGAACTAAGGTTGGTGCAGTAATCGTTAAGAATAAAAAGATTAAATCTATCGGATATAATGGAGCTCCAAAATCATTTCCAGATGATTTAGTACCTACTGACAATTCAGGTGAAACCTTGAAAGAAAAGAAAAATACTTATATGTGTCATGCAGAATTAAATTCCATTCTTAATTATGATGGTCTTATTTCTGACTTAAATGGTGCAACTATATATATTACTTTATCACCTTGCAGTAAGTGTGCTTGTTTATTGGCACAGGTAGGTATTAAGAAGATTATATATAAGAAGAAATACGATAAGAAGGAAGAAACTGAAGCTACTGATTATATCTTTGAAAAGTGCGGAATAGAGCAAATTCACTTTGAGTGTTAGTAGAAAGGAACTTATATAATGGTAATACAGAAAGAACTACTTGTTAAAAAGTTAAATTATTTGGGTATGGCTATTTCAAAGGACCCAGAAGCTAAAATTTATACAAAACTTATTAGATTTCAGAATACAGGAGATAAGGTATATGCCTATACTTTTGATGGAATCAATAGTATTAAAGTAGAAATTGGAACTATTGATACAGGTAGTTCATTTTATGCAGTTGTTGAATATACGTTATTCAATAATTTTGTTAAGTCTTGTGAAGGTGATATTAAACTTGAAACAAAAGATAAGTTTATGCACATTAAGGCTTCTAATGTAAAATGTAAGATTCCTGTATATAATAAGAAGAACGACGGTGACTTTAATATTCCGGACCCTGAAAATAATTATCCGTATGATAGAAATGTAACGGAGACTATTGATTTAGGTATTATAAAATCCATTCTTAATGCTAAGCATGTTGTATCTATTTATCGTAATATATTCTTTGGTGATTATATTATGGTATCTGATACTGATAATGTACTTAAAATTGAAAAGAAAATCTTTGACCATGATATTTTACTTACTCTTAGTAGTGCAGAGATTATAAATGCACTTACTAATATAAGATATAATTTTGTTAAAGAAGATAATGTAGTAAAACTTTGTATTACATCTGATGAGTTATCAGCTAAGATTATTACTATTAAAGATGAAAATTCTGATTTTCAGTATGAAGATTTTAATCAATTATATAATGAAGTAACAGGAGCAACAGTAACTCTTGATGCTAGTACATTATCTAAGGCTATGAGCACAAGTCAGCTTTTCAATGTTGTACCTAAGATTGTCTTTAATAAAAAAGGTATCTTTGTACAGATTGATAATAATGACTTTATATATAAAATATCTGATACTGCTTGTGAAGAAGATAGAGCTTATGAGTTTCCTCCTGAACTAGCAAGAAAACTTTGTACTATGGGAAGTGAACTTACAGTTTATTACACAAATTCTGACCTGCTTAGATGCGATGTAGGAAATGTATCAGAAATACTTAGTATTAAGGAGATAAAGAATGAGTGAAAATGAAGTAACTAAGGAAGAAATAATAGAGACTGTAGTTAATTCAGAAGATACAGAAACAACTGAATCTACTAAATCAAAATTACCAGGTCCTATTATGAAACTTTATCACATAGCATGTAAATGTAGATTTTTACTTCTTATAATGGCAATTATTCTATTTATCAGTGCTGCTTATATGGTATTTAGAGCAAAACAGGCTGAAATGCCATTAGACCATGTTTACGTATGTGATAATCCATCATATCTTTCTGATTTTGATAATTGGATTAAGGAGGATTTGCAGGTTACGTGGGTCCCGAGTTATATCATAATCAAAGATGGCTATGTTATAGGAGCATTTGATGGAGATATTTGTGAAAGAGATTTCAGTGATTTGCTTGGTACCTATTTATCAATGGACCTACCGCTTACTGAAGTAACAAATCTTGAAATTGAGAATCTTGAAGGCGAAAGAAAACCAGCTAATGAAATATTTGGTACTAAAGGTACTTATATATTGGAAGTAGTTTGGATTGATTGTCATGATTGTCAGCATCAAGATGAAAACTACACAGATGATATTTATTATGAGTATTCTACCAAAAATATTTATAGATATTACCTTCGTTCAGAAAAAGAAAAAGTTTTAGAAAAATATGAGTAAATTGTTGATGAAACTATTTACAACTAAAACTTATTTTGGTAATATTATGTTTGTTAAATGATTATTCATATTTTATACCTTCCCACAATACGTAGCCTCGTCTACTACGTGAGAGTCGTACGTCTGCAAACGATATTGCAGAGTATCTATGGTGCAATGGTAAGCACACTTAATTGAGATATAGGTTCAAATCCTATTAGATACTTGTCGCCATTTCCATGGCCCTCCTTTGTATATGTTTTAAGATGGTGCGGTAGCTATCTATAAAAATCTACCGCTTTTTCTACGAAAAAATATTTTTGAAAAAAGTTGAAAATTGTGATTAAAACTGTTTACAAGTAAATTTGATTATGTTATAATCTATTTCATAATCAATAAAAACTTCACTAAGTCGAAGTTAGTAACGGTGCTTGGTTGTATAATATGCGGCTGGGTGCAGTGAACAGTAGCAAGGGAGTTGGAAATGATTATTTAAAACGAAGGGCTATTTAATAATACGAATACGCTTCGTAATTGAACCTTGATAATTAAGGGTTATCCCTTATTTATAAATGGCTGGTTTCGGGTCATTAGATAAACTCAGTAATGAGGATAAAGCTAAAATTTACATCAAGATTTTAGCGACTGTAGTAATACAGCTCACCGGAAAACCTAAACTCACAAGTTTGAACGTAACTTCAACGGCCAAGTGGTTGAGAAGTCGACTCAAGCGATGCAATGAGAAATGTATCACTGGATAGAAATATTCAGGACCGTGAGTTAGATTATTGGTGCAAGCTCCCGTAAGAGTAAGTGCTAATCTTATATTATGTAGGTTTCTAAGTAGAAATACCGGACCGAAATAATAAGTAATGCTGATAACAAGGCAAGCAAGAGTATGATGGATGGACAGTACTCAAAAGGTATTGGTGTCCAAACGCACGCCTCATATTCTAATATTGATGAAATTGATTAATTCAAATAAGAATTATTTATTAGGAAAATACCTTCTTATTATTTATTAAAGATTGCAAAAGTGCGTGCGACCTGAAAACTGAAAATGGACTTATTCATCTGTAATATGGTGACTTACAAATCTCGCAAGGAAATGTAAGAGAAAGTACAATTAGGTGCAACTCTAGCAGCCCGCAAGCTGTGAATCCCGCAAGGAAGAATGTGTCGAAAGGAAATCTATAAAGTTTCGGGTAAGATTTTGCTGATTTTCTCAAAATCAGTGTCCATCGTGGCTACAGTCTAATCGACTGTGTGATAAATAGCTTCCAACGGCTATAGAAGTCATGACAAAACGTCAATTATCTCAGCGTTTAATATAATTTAATACAGCCTAGCCTGTATTAAATTTTCGGGGTGTAGGTCAGTTGGTAGACCGCGTGCTTTGGGAGCATGAAGTCGTGGGTTCGAGTCCCGCTACTCCGACTCTATATGAAAAAGCTGGTTACTTGAGTAATGTAGATACTATTATATAGTGTAATGGAGCACACTGGCTCCGGAGCCTATCTAACCAATAGAAACTCAGAGCCGGAGGATAAGGTCCGATTCCTTACTGATGGTATTATTATCGCGGGGTAGAGCAGTCTGGCAGCTCGCAAGGCCCATAACCTTGAAGTCCTGGGTTCGAATCCTAGTCCCGCTATTTAAGGGCCATGATAAGTATGACCAAAAGTTTAGACAAACATTATTGGCATCAATATCGTGTAGAATTTATTCTATATGGCCCTTATTTTAAGAAACTTGACAACTAAATAACTGTTACAAATTGTTACATTTAATGTATATAAAGCTATATACATATCCAAAAAATGATGGATGCTTTCTTAGTTTTAAGGAAACTAAGTGGTGGAGCAGACTGAAAACAGTCAAACCCGTCTTTTGTGAGTAAAGACGTTAAAGAAACTCCTCCTTTCATGATAATCAGACATCTGGTGAAAGTCCAGTATAGAGCATAGGATGCCCAATGGAATAGTCATGAAATACTGATTCCTATGTTTCTGAACCGCATAAGTCTGTATAGCGGAAGAATTAAGGATTGGCGCTGGTAAGTAGCGAAACTTACTATGGGTTGGTTAGGATTAAGCTCAGTAATGAGACAATCTAAGGGGTTGATTACCAACATCGACGATAGTCGGAACTCGTCATTATTCCTCGGTAGTTCAGTTGGTAGAACACCTGACTGTTAATCAGGGCGTCACAGGTTCGAGTCCTGTCCGAGGAGCTTAAGTAAATTGATACTAATTTGCTTAAAAAATTGTGATTGACTAACAGCAAACTATTCTTAATTTGAAGATAACAGAATTTCTTAAAGAAAGTATGTGGTTTGCCACAAAAAGCCGATAGCTTAACTATCAGGAAATGGTGTATTGATTATCAACCAAAAAATCCTAAGAGAAGATAATCCAGAAAATGCCAAATGATTGTACCAGCTAAAAAATCTGAATGAAGAGGTCAATCCGGAAATGGTAAAGAGCGGTATGCCACCAAAAAATCCGACAAAGTGTCCGTGTCAATCATTTTAATTAGAGAGGTCCTGCTTTAGTGGACGACTCAAAATTGTGATGCTAACAGCAAACTTATACAAGAACAAATTTTAATGGGAAATTGTGTAATATAGCATCATTAAAAAATTGTGACGTTAACCGCAAATTAAAATCTTATATAACAACTTATATCAAATATTATAAAAGATTTTTTATAGCGTCATTAAAAAACTTGTGACTCATACAGCAATTAACAAACCTATTTTATGATGAGGATAATGGTTTTGAGTCATTTATTTGGTTCGGTAGTTCAGCTGGTTAGAACGCTAGCCTGTCACGCTAGAGGTCACGGGTTCAAATCCCGTTCGAATCGCTGTGTCCTTTCCAGACACTCTTTTGCCCATATTACTATACTCCCAGTAGTCATCTGGCGCTGAGTCAGATGACTACACTTTTCGAGAATGAAGGGCTATTTAAGAATAATGGAAAATAATATTGAAAATAGTTATTGAAACTGTTTACAACAATCATTGACTTTGCTATAATGGATAATGTTGATGAGAATAAATATAGAAGAGAAAAACCGATGGAGGAAAAAATTATGTCTATGAATTTTGCAGAACAACTTAAGAAAGCAACATCATTTACCTATACGGAAAATGGTGCAACTTGCCTTAGTTCAACTGGAAATGGGCTTGTGGATTTATTTGGTACCATTGGTGCGTTAAGAAAGGCGAGCGACGACCGCAAGGTGGAAATGTTCGACCGAGCCGTGGCAGAAAACAAGGAGTTGGCTGCTAAGATTCTCTTTTATGGAAGAGATATTAGAGAAGGTCTCGGAGAGCGTGATACCTTTAGAACTCTGTTAGCATACGCTGCAGATAGATACAAAGAGGTTGTCGTACCTAATATACCATTAATAGGATTTTATGGAAGGTTCGACGACCTCTATTGTCTTATTAATACTGGTTGTGAAACTGAAATGTGGTCTGCAATGAAGGACCAGTTTGTAAAGGACCTTGACAATATGAAGGCAGGAAAGCCTTGTTCACTTCTTGCAAAGTGGATTAAAACCCCTGATGCTTCTTCTAAGAATACTCGTAAGCTCGGTATTTTAACCTCACAGAAGTTGGGTTATAAGAATGTTGCTGAGTTTAAGAAGGACCTTAAGGCTCTTCGTAAGTATCTTGATATTGTAGAAATTAAGGTTTCTGCAAATTCTATTGATACTATTGCGTATGAGAAGGTTCCTTCAAATGCAATGATGAAGTATCGTAATGTGTTCACCACTAAAGATGCAGATAGATTTGCTCAGTATCTTGAGGACGTTAAGTCTGGTAAGAAGGAAATTAAGGCTGGAAC
>AUXO013000810.1_pt1 | contig 12044 bp, 10 predicted proteins | sample 768731 | NCBI WGS metagenome assembly AUXO01 (sample SAMN02715735, study PRJNA202380) | gut metagenome | biome: sheep rumen | host: Ovis aries | place: New Zealand: Palmerston North | reverse complement strand
AACCACAAAAAAGATTTAAACATATGTTTAAACCTGGTAATGAGTGGATGATTGAGCAATTCCAAGCAGAAGTTGATAAACGTTGGGATGAATTATTAAAATTGGAAGAAGCCACAAATAAAGAATAAATTAAAACGCCCTACCGAAAGTAGGGCGTTATTTTTATTTGTAAAAATCCACAAATCTTAAATTCATGTCTACCGCTGTTGTGATTCCGGATATTGTACCATTATTGGTATATTGCCACATTACATATGTTCCTGGATATGAACTCATATTGTTTAAAACATTTTGTTGGTTCACACCTTTTACATATTGAGCAAGCCAAATATCATATTTATTAATTGTTTCTGATGAAAAATAATTTTGTAATGCCACTTTATATGAATACAAACCAACATTATATCCATTTTTCTTCAATTTATTAGCAAATGTATCAACTATAGCTCCGACAGTAGATTTACTTACTGCCCCACTTCTAACTTTGTTAAATAAATAATCATCTTCCACATCATACCAAATCATATGAACAATATCTTTATAGTTTTTGCATAATCTTATTACATGATCAGCCTCTGAAGAAGCTTTGGTTGTATTATCTGCATATGAATACAGATATACTTCAACAGGAATATTATATTTTCTACATTGATCCATATTGTAGTAAAATTCATCATCATCCTGTAAATATCCCCCATTGGAGTCTAAATTTTGGCCATATCCACATCTTACAATTGCAAAATCTACTTGATTCTTAACTTTACTCCAATCAATCGGTTGATATCCAGCACTGCCTCGTGCATTATGTCTTGATACATCTATTCCTGATCTAATATCTTTAAATTTTACAAAGTTCTTTGATAATTCTGCTATAGTACAATCTAATTGTTTATCACGTAATACTATTCTTATAGTATGTTGAGTATTGGTTAGTTTAGTAAAATCAATTTCTACACTAAATGCTGGTTTTGGACTTGTCTTTGCATATTGTGGAAAAGCCTGTGTCACATCAGCTCTATCCAATCTAGTAACATTTTCAACTTCTTTACCATCAACATATATTTTAAGTTCTGAATTTGCAGAATCTGATACTGCCCATCCAAGAATCAACAAGCTTTGATTAGATGCACCAATATGTGTTGCTTTTGGCAAATCTAGATATACTGTTCCTGTTTTATTTGAAACATATGGTGAAATTGTAGAGCCTGGTGCTGAAGAATTCTTTTCTACTAATACAATTTGAATAGCCTCCATTCTATAGCAGCAACCTGTTGTTCCTGCTATGCCTCCATTTTTTGCCCAATCTAGCCATCCAACATTTTGGCAATGTACTCTATAGTAAATATCATAATTAGCCTCTAACTCACCTGTTAATCTTATTTTGATTGCTTCAGCCCTTAAAGATTTACCCGAAGTACCAGTTGTTGCACCATTTTTAACAAAACCTTGCCAACCAATATTTTGCACATGTGTTGAATACTCAATATCTCCTTTTAGAGAAGTATTTGTAATCTTAATTTGTAAAGCTTCCATACGTAGAGCTTTACCACTTGTTCCAGATGTTCCTCCATTTGTCACATAATTTTGCCAACCTATATTTTGTACATGACTTTTGTAATTTACTGTTGGTATATTACGATAATAGATTTTATTTCCACCTGAACTTAAAGTTGTTTTTTTAGGAACTAACTTTATTTCTATTGCTTCCATCCTAAGTGATAGTCCTTCAGATCCAGTTTGCTCTCCATTTTTTGCCCATCCTAGCCATCCATATTTTTCAATATGAACACGATACATTATAGTATAATCATTAGCTACATCACCACTTAGATTTATTTTAATAGCTTCTATTCTTAATGATTTGCCTTCTGTTCCAGCCATTGCTCCATTTGATTTACTTGCTTGCCAACCTATGTTTTGTACATGAGTTTGATAGGTTATTGTTCCCTTAGTATTTTTTAGTGAGATTTTTAATCCTTCCAATCTAAGAGATTTTCCTTCTGTTCCAGATAATTGACCATCTGCTTTTTCAGCTTGCCATCCAATATTTTGTACATGTGATGAATAAACAATACTTGGAATTGCTGTTGATTCTCCGCTTTCTACCACTTCTTGCTTTTCTTCATCAACTTTTGATTCAGAAATTTTGTTTACAATTTCACTTGTTATTGTATTATCTTGAACAACAACATTATTTTCCTCTTCTGCATAACTTATTTCATTGTTAACTATATTATTATATTCAACATTTTGTTCTATTTCGTCTTCGGTTTCATCCTCTATATCAATTTCATTTAATGTATCCTCGATAGTTTCATTTACTACCGAATTATCGATATTCTCATCACTTATTTCATCCACAGCAAATGCTAATGGAGCACAAAATGAAAATAATAGAATAATAATGCTAATTATAGTAATATATTTTCTTAATCTCATTTTTATATTACTTCCCCCATTCAAATCTCTTTTATCTTGAAGAATCTGGTATTGTTTGTTCTGTATATCCAGTTTTAGCTTTAGTTCTATTACTCATATCTATTACTGTCTCGCTTGGAGTATAATTTTCTTCATTAAATACTTCTTTATGTAGTCTAGTAACATTTGTTTCTAGCGTTACTGGAACGCCATACCAACGATCAATTGTAATTCCCTTTGTTGTATAAGGCCAACCAATACTTTGTTTTACTGAAAATTTTCCAACTTTCAATAATGTTGAAGTAATATCACTTGCAGGTATATTAGTACTTATTTTTGGAAGAATTATATCAGCTGCATTATTTAATTCTTTTATTCCTAGTGATTTTGCTTTAGTTAACATTGCCTCTAAAACGACTCTATGTCTTTCTGTTCTTTTTTCATCGCCACCTGCTGTATAACGAATTCTTGAATAAGCGACAGCTTGTACACCATTAAGAACTTGAGTTCCGGCAGTAGTAACATCTGCAGAAGGAACGCCTGAAACACGTGATGTTTCACGAACATATGGATTTATATATTTTAATTCTTCATTAGTTACAGTAATTGATACACCTCCAATTGCATTGATTGCATCTACTAGTGAATCAAAATTAACAGTAACATATTCTTTAATATTTAAATCCAAGGCTCTATTAATTGATTTTAATGCATTTTGAGCTGTTCCAAATGAATAGGCATGTGTTATCTTATCTAGTATTGTTTTGCCATATTCATCAACATCTACCATTGTATCTCTGTATATTGATACTAGTTTAACCTCTCCTGTATCTTCATTTATACTTGCTACAATCATACAATCGCTTCTATTGCCTACGCCATAATCATCTTTTCTACTATCAATACCAAATAATGCAATATTTCTGTATGATTTCAAGTTTTCTGCAACTTCTTCATTAATACCAATATCTGATGTATCAATTGTTTCGGTATTAAGTAAGTTTAGTTTACTTTGTACGAAGTAATATGCATAACCACATGCTATTGCGGCTAATATCAAGATTATTAGCAAAAATATACCTATTACTTTTCCCACTTTCTTTTTTGATTTTTTAGACTTTTTTTCGTGTTTACTACTCATTACATCACCTAATTAACTAATTACTTAGTTATCCTCTTATATATTATTAGCATAATGCTTATTATTTTTAAAAAATAAACAGTGTAATTAGATTAATGAAAACACTAGAATATCACTCTTCATAATCATCACTACACTGTTTTCTTCCTATCCTAGCTTTGGAGCTCCAGTTGGACAACTAGCTGCACATGCTCCACATTCGATACATACATTAGCATCTATCTCATATTTTGTGTCACCCTCTTTAATGCATGACATTGGGCAACCTGCAGCACATGCTCCGCACTTAATACATTCATCACCAATTTTGTATGCCATAGTTACACCTCCTTTATTATATTTAGTTGTTGTTTATATTATATTTCACCATCATCTACTGGTGGTTCTGTTGATTCTAATTTTTCAAGATTTTCTAATTCTTTTAAGTCTTCCTCATTATCTGCAATAATTCTATTATCTACCTTAGCATCTTTTATAACTTTGATATCTGAAGCATTATGTTTTTTAAAATAAGCTTCATCACCATCTAAATATCTAACTCTTACAACCTCTCTTAGTACTTCTACTGAAACCACTTCGCCCTTGCCTTCTTCAGTTTCAACGATTGCACCTATCTTAGGTAATTTACTAGATATATCTTCGTATGTGCTTTGCTCATATTTTAAACAACACATTAATCTTCCACATGTTCCTGATATTTTTGTTGGATTTAGAGATATATTTTGCTCTTTTGCCATCTTGATTGATACTGTTTCAAAATTATCTAAAAATGTGCAACAACATAATTCTCTACCACATGGACCTAAGCCACCCATCCTTTTTACTTCGTCTCTAACTCCTATTTGGCGAAGCTCAATTCTGGTTTTGAATACCGCAGCAAGATCTTTAACCAACTCCCTAAAATCAATTCTTCCCTCTGCAGTAAAGTAAAAAATAATTTTTGAACCATCATACTTATATTCTGCATTGATTAACTTCATTGGAAGATTATGTTTTTCAATTTTTTTCTTACAAGTTTCAAAAGCTCCACGCTCTTTTGCCTTATAATTACTTCTTATTTTTTCATCCTTAGGTGTAGAGATACTTATAATCTTTTTTAAATCTTCTCCTACTTCCTCATCAGATACTTCTCTATCTACAAAAACAACTTCTCCATATTCATTTCCTTTGGCTGTATCAACTATTACGTACATTCCTTTTTTTAAATCTAAGTTGTTTCTATCGAAAAAATATATCTTTCCAGGTATTCTAAATCTAACCCCTGTTACTTTTTTCATTTAATTCCTCCCACATTTTAACTATGGACATATCTATGCGCATATCAAAATTACTATTTGCTTTTATTCTTATAATAGAATCGTTAATAATATTAATACAATTTAAGTAACATATATTATCGTTTTTGTGCGAATACAAACACACTATTAAGTAGTCCATTATTTGATAAATATTTTCTTTATCGTAAAGTACTTTTCCCTTTTGCATAATATCCACTTTATTTAATAATGTAAGAGATTTTGCAAAATCCTCAATTTGTTTAAATAATTCCTTATTCTCATTCAAATAGATTGCTCTAGAAATACTACCATCAATGTATTTCAGCATATTAGAACTGATATCTTCTAAATTCAAAAGCTTAATAATATCTGAATCATCAATTTTATTAAATCTAATCCTCATACATCTTGATAATATCGTGTTAAGTATATCATTTTCATTTGATGATATTAGAATAATAGTTACAAATTGTGGTGGTTCTTCAAGTGTTTTCAATAAAGCGTTTTGCGCTTCAAAAGTCATTTTTTCAAATGCATTTATGATATATACTTTATGGCTTGAAATAATAGGTTTTTCATATATCTTTCTTATAATCTGTCTCACTTCATCAATTTTTATTGTATCTTCAATCTCATTTATAAGAGTATAATCAGGATGACTATTTCCCTCGAAACAGATGCACGATTTGCAATTGCACTCTTCTTCACCATTTTTCATGCATAATATTTTTTTGGCAAAATTGATAGCAAATTGCTTTTTACCAACACCATCAACTCCATAAAAGAGGTAGCTATGCAAAATATTCTTATCTTGTATGCATTCTGTGATATATAATTTCTTATCTTCATTTCCTATTAATTGTTCTAATTTCAATAAGTATACTCCTAATCTATAGATCCAAATTCAGAGAATGGCCAAAATCTAAATGCTACTCGACCTTCTATTTTTTCAAATGGAACACAGCCAAAATGTCTGCAATCAGAACTATTTGTACGATTATCTCCCATAGCAAAAATATAACCCTCTGGAACTATAAAATCATTATATATGTCAGATTCTGTAATAACATCCGGTTGTAAATATGATTCTTCTAATTTTTCTCCGTTTATATATACAGAGCCACCAGATATTTTTACATGTTCACCTGGAAGACCTATTACTCTCTTTATATAACTGGTTTTTGTAAATTCTAAAACATAGTATGCAAACTTTGAAAACAAATTAGTTGGTTCATTATCATATATTGCAATCGGGTTAGACTGATCAACATCAAATTTATTATTAATTGCCTTGCTTGGAGATTCAAATGTGATAATATCTCCTCTTTTATAATTCATTCTGCGCGTAATTCTATTTGTTCTATTTAAGAATAATCTTTGATTTTCAATTAGCGTTGGATACATACTTTTTTGTTTTACTATTGTAGGTGTCCCTATAAAATATCTAAAAAGTAAAGCTAAAACAAGTGCAATTATTATGCAATATGTCCATTCTAATATATTTTTTATTTTTGGATTCATGTTTAATTCCCCTCTTCTTTTGTTGATTCTTCAACGGTTTTATATTTATCGACACTAATTTTTGTAGGTATTCTAATCAGTACCTCAGTCCCTTTTCCCAATTCGCTTTTAATATCTATACGACCTTTGTTTTGATCCATTATTTCTTTAGCAATCGATAATCCTAATCCAGAGCCACCTGAAATACCTGTCTCTCTCACTCTAGATTTATCTACTCGATAGAATCTATCAAATATTCTATTTAAATCATCTTTTGAAATACCTATTCCATTATCTATAATTTTTATATATGCATCATTATATACAAATCCAACATATACCTTAATATTTCCTCCGTCCTTTGTATATTTAATTGCATTGGTTAATATATTAATTATAACTCTTTCAATGCCAGATCTATCAGCATATACATATGGAACGTCGGCCGTAACAAAGCACTCGCCAGTCAAACTTTTCTTTTCCATTTCAAATTTTAAACCATCAAATACATACTTTGTTAATTCACATAAATCAAATTCTGTTTTTTCAAGTTTAACTCTAGAAGTATCAAATTTAGACAATGTTAATAAGTCTTGGACTAGTTTGTACATCCTTTCGCCCTCTGAATTGATTCTAGTAAGAAACTTTTTCTCTGTTTCTTGGTCGAGTTCATTTTCAGACATCGTTTCTGCATATCCCATTATAGACGTAATTGGTGTTTTTAATTCATGCGATACATTTGCTACAAACTCTTTTCGCATGCTATCCAACTTAACATGTTCTGTTATATCTTGAATAACTACTATTATTCCATTTGCCTTTTCATTTTGATCTTTAAATGGTGCAAATATTAGATTTAATGTTTTATCTTCAACATCAATACGTTTTTCTGTGGTTGCCCAAGCATCAAGATAAATAATTTTTTCTAAATTTATATCTACATCAAAATGATTAAATATTTCTTCAAAGGTATCCTCATCATCTATCTCTAATAATGTTTTTGCTGCGTGGTTTATATGAATTAACTTACCATCTATGTTAAATGCAACAATACCGTCTGTCATATGCAATAAGATTGTTTCAATTTGTTTCTTTTGACGAGTAACTTCATTTAAATTTTCTTCAAGTTCATTATTCATTGTGTCCATTGCACTAAACAATTCATTTGCGTTTGTAATATTTGCAGCATCTTTATTGTGTTTTCTAACTATATCTGTAGCTGAATCTAGTAAATTAGAAAGTGGACGTATTACGGTAAAAGAAAATGCTACACCAACAATCCCAGCTGCACCAAAGCATATCAATGATATAATCTTCAATTGGCTTACTGTTCTATTTAATTCAACTAATACTTGCCCTTTTAATTCATTTGGCGAGTTAATAATTTGGTTTTGAATATAGTTAATTCTATATATAGCTGTTCCACCAACAGCAAGCACTACTGCTATGGTTAAGATTGCAAATATAAAAATAACTTTTATTCGCATTTTTTTTAGCATCTTTTGTTCCTACTACCCCCATTTTCACTATGCTCTATTATATACATTTTTGCCAATAGATTCAATAGTTTTTACAGAAAAATCGAGTAATGCAAACACACATTACTCGATTTTCAAAAAAGGATTTAATTATTAAAAATATTAACAAGGTTAATATCATAAACTATTTTTTATCAGATACATAGTATCCAACGCCTCTCTTAGTGATAAGAATCTTAGGATTTGATTTATCTTTTTCAATCTTGTCTCTAATTCTATTCATTGTAACATCAATTGTTCTTATTGCACCAACATATTCTTCATATTCCCATACTTCACGAAGTAACATTTCTCTTGTAACAACTTGTCCTGGACGTGTAGCAAGATATTTTAGTACATCGAATTCTTTCTTTGTAAGATTAACAATTTCATCTTTTACTCTTACTTCGACTTTCTTTGTATCAAGTGTTAGATCGCCAACTTTAATAATACTATCAGTATTTTCATCTTTTTGCTTTTGGGTATTTTCATAATTTGTATTCAATTCGGCCTTACGAAGATTAGCTTTTACCCTTGCCATAACTTCTCTAATTTGGAATGGTTTAGTAATATAATCATCGGCACCCATTTCTAAGCCAACAATTTTATCTGACTCTTCATCCTTAGCAGAAATCATTATTATAGGAATATTTGATATATTCAAAGCATATCTAATTTTCTTACATACAGATATACCATCAAGTTTTGGTAACATTACATCAAGCATTATAAGATCTGGTTTTTTCTCAATTGCTAAATCTACCGCAGTAACACCATCTTCTGCTTCCAATGTATCATATCCTTCCTTTTGAAGATTAAATGTCAACAATTCTCGAATACTTTGCTCATCATCAACAACAAGAACTGTTTTCTTATCTTTGTCTGTAACAATGTTTTCCACTTATTTCTCCCGCCTTTCTTTAATACATTATAGTATCATTTTGAATACAACTTACTTATATCATATTTAATATATTTGCACAAGTTTTTTTCACAAATATTTATCGTTTTTTTTTCAATAGCATTACAATAATAGCAAAAAAGCTTTTATTACCAATCGTAATAAAAGCTTTTGATTAATTTCTTCTTCTATTAATAATATAAGAGCTACCCATAACTTCTTTAGCTCTATGTTTTACTTGAGCTGCAATTTCACCAATCTCCAATGATGATTTTATCTTTACCAAATCAACTTCAACAATTGCTATTGAAATTGATACCAATGGAAATTGCTCTATTATTCCTCGACGATTGGCTACTTCTATATATCCTCTTCTAACATCTTCCTCATTATAATATTGAACAATATCATTGTCAAAATTCGATATTACTGTTTTGCATAATTCGTCATAGTCTGTTGAGGAAATTATAGAAACAAAGTCATCTCCTCCGATATGACCAACAAAACTACTATTATCTTGAAGATTGTGTATTGTTTGCATTATTAGTTTAGCTGTGTATTTAATAATCTCATCACCAGCCGAAAAGCCGTACACATCGTTGTATGCCTTAAAATTATCAAGATCAAAATATACTACAGCAAATGGTTCCTGATTTAATATTCTTCTACGCATTTCAGCCTCAATTTGTACATTGCCTGGCAAACCTGAAAGTGGATTAACACCTCGATTTAAGAACATCAATTTTGTAATATTTTTTACTGTGTAATACAAATAATCATTGTCTATCGGCTTAATTATCAAGTACTCTACATGATTCTTCAAGATTTCAATTCGATGTTCTTTGTCATAATTAGATGTAATTACAACCAATGGCGTGATATTGTTATCTTCATTTGACCTAATTTTAGAACATAATTCTTCAATATTCTCTTTAGTATTATCTTCATCAATCATTATCAATGATGGAATATTTCTTAAAACCTCATCAATATTATCAGGTGTAGCGTGCTTAATCTTAAACACACTTTCTTCTTGAAAAATTTCTTTTACTGTTGCGGTTAGAGTTCCTCCATCATCAATAATAAATACTTCATGATTCATTAGTACCTCTATATTTTAATTAATTTACTGTAAGTGTTTTGGTTTCTGTCTTTGTAATTCCATCAGTGCCTTCAACTTTAACAACTATATTATATGCACCTGGATCCAATTCTAATTCAAATTCTTCGCTTTTCTTACCATTAAGTTCTTGTGGATACTCTTCATTGTTCACATTTATTGTAACTTTTTTTATGCCAACAGTATAGTTGGTTGATACTGTAACTTTATTTTTATTAGTGTTGTTTTGTTCAATTGTAACCTTTGGTTCAGTTGTAACAGCTGTTGATGATGAAGTTGAACCTGTACCAGTATCTGATGTATCCACTAAGTTAACTGTTGTAGCCTTTGTCCAGGTATGTTTTTCTGATTTTTCTGTCAAATCTACACTAGAAGCCACAACCTCAAGTACGTTGTTACCTTCTTTAATTCCATCAGCCTCACTTAATGTAAATGTTACCTTCTTTTGACCCTCATCAAAACTCTTTACTGTAAAATCACTACCATTTAAATTACCTGAAATACCCTTAACTCCATTTTCATGGCTTACCACGATAGTAACTTCTGATTTTGCATTATTTGTAGTAAATTGGATTGTTGGTTCAGTAACTCCGGTATAATTCTTTGTTTCTGATTTTGATCTATTTGATGTATCAACAGCAATAACTGTCAATGTATTTTTATCTTCTCTAAAATCTATCTCAAATGATATTGTTTTACTATCCTTCTCTTTTGCATCAACTCTTGTAACATCTTCTCCGTTCCATGAATAATTAACATATTGCATAGCAACATTATCTGTTGCTGTTACTTTAAGCTTTTTCTCATCAGTAATCTCTAGTTTAATCTCTGGATCTGTAATATCCTCTCCTGTCTCTGATGTCACTTCTGTATAATACTCACTAAATTCTCCTGTAATATCATATGCTCTTATTTTTATTCCATTTGTTCCAAGAGGCACTTGAATTTCAACTGACATATTATTCTCACCAGTACCTTTTATCTCAACAGCGGTTCCCTCATTCCAAGCATACAATATTTTTTCAATAGCTTTTGTATGAGTAACAGTTACATTTAATACACCATCTTCCTCATTATGTTCTGCCACAATATCTGGCTTCTCAGTAATCTGCTCTTCTACTTCTCTATTAAAAAAGTGTGTATATATTCTATATCCACCCACACCAATCAAAGCCAGTGCAAAAATAATTAATATAATTGCAAAAGCTTTAGCAGCTTTGTTGGATGATTTTCGTGGGGTATTTTTTCCTAAATTACTAGAAGAATCCATTAATATTTGATTCATAATATATATTCCTTTCAACAATTATTATTAGAAAAGTACATTCTCACACATATTAGATTATAACATATGTTTCAGTTGTTGTTAATAGCTTAAATCTAACATTTATTTATCTTTTTTATGACAATTAAATAAAAAAGAGGTCATACATAGTATAACCCCTTAATCATCTATTATTTATTTTATAATAAATTTCTTTGAAATAAATATTCCTATAGCTACAACAGAGATTGTTGCTATTGGTAATAAGTATATCACACTTTCGGCACCTGTTGATATTGATAACAAAACAGGAGCTGTATCTAAATCATCCTCGCCTACAACTTTATTATTTGGTGTTGAATCTATATCATGTGAATTATTGAAGTTATAATCTTCGCTGATTTCTGCAACATTTACTTTTTGTCCTAAATTATTTTCACCATTTATCCATTGAAGTGTAATATTTACAGATGCTTTTTCACCTGGTTTTAACAATGTTTTAGCTAAAGCATTTGTTTTAACAACATTTGCTACACTGCTTTCATTCCATTGTTTATTATCTTCTTGAACAAATTTTAATCCTTCAGGAACATAATCTGTAATTTCAGTTGCATATCCTGATATTTCACCTTGATTTTGTACTTCTATTTTGTATACAAATTTAATTGATGTTGAAGCAACTTTCTTTTTATTTACTTCTACTTTCATTAATGCATCTTTGTTTGTTGCATTAATTTCAGTTGTTTTGCCATCTACAGTAACAATTATTTTTTCTAATTGTTTTGTCAATGCTAAATCGAAGTACTTGATATGGATTTCTTCTTGATCTAAATCATCTTCAGATGTATTCCAGTTGTTTGGTGTTGAATCATCATCATCAATTGGATCTCCATTTTCATCAGCATC
>AUXO012345913.1_pt1 | contig 12044 bp, 12 predicted proteins | sample 768731 | NCBI WGS metagenome assembly AUXO01 (sample SAMN02715735, study PRJNA202380) | gut metagenome | biome: sheep rumen | host: Ovis aries | place: New Zealand: Palmerston North | reverse complement strand
CAGTGTTGAATCAAGGTTGTTACGATAATACTCTATAGGTTTTTCAACAGATTCCCCAACAGCTTTGAATCCTGCAAAATGGATAACTGCATCTATATCTTGTTCAGAGAAAAATCTTATCTAACGCTTCGCTGTCTGTAACATCTGCTTTATAAAAAACAGGTCTATTGTTTGTGATCTTCTCAATTCTATCTACCACAGACTCTTCACTGTTAAATAAATCATCCACAATGATTAATCATATCCTGATTCAATTAACTCTACGGCAGTATGTGATCCTATAAAGCCAGTTCCTCCTGTTAGTAATACTTTGTTCAAGATAAAACACCTTCTTAATACTATAAAACTATTGAGTCTATCGTGGATCTGTATTTATTTCAGCATGCGAAGTCTTTGACTCTCCATCTACAGCGTTGGCATCATATAAGTCTCTTTTAATCTGACTGCTTGATATTTCTGGTGTTCTGCTAAGATATACTACCTCAACACCTTCTTCTTTTAAGAAATCAAACTTTCCCTTCCAGTCGTCTCCAATTACAAAAGTATCAATGTGGTACTCATGCATATCAGATCGCTTTTGATTCCAGTTCTCTTCTGGAATAACCAGATCGACATACCTAACAGCTTCTACTAATGCTTTTCGTTGTTCATATGAAAAGTAGCACTTTTTGTTTTTTTCATTCAAGTTAAACTCATCAGTAGATATAGCAACGATTAGATAATCCCCTAATGCTTTTGCTCTTTTTAACAGATTAATATGCCCATAATGGAGAAGATCGTAAGTCCCATACGTAATAACTCTCTTCATATCTTAATCACCTATTTCTATACATCTTGTCATAATAGTTTTAATACTCCCCGCTAATTATTTCTTCCCACCAGTTTTTATTATCCAAATACCACCTTATTGTTTTTTTGATACCATCCTTAAACATGGCTTCCGGAAGCCACCCCAGTTCATTGTGTATCTTAGTTGGATCAATTGCATATCTCATATCGTGGCCTTTTCGATCTGTTACATGCTTTATTAAAGATTCAGGCTTTCCCAACGCTTCACATATAAGTTTAACGATATCAATGTTACGCATTTCGTTGTGCCCACCTATATTATACACTTCACCAATACGGCCTTTATCCAGAATTAAATCGATTGCTCTGCAATGAACATCAACATAAAGCCAATCTCTAACATTTAGACCTTCCCCATAAACCGGCAATTCTTTATCATTTAAGCAATTTGCTATCATAGGTGGTATCAATTTTTCAGGAAATTGGAACGGGCCATAATTATTAGAACAGCAGCTTATAGTAACAGGAAGATTGAAAGTTCTATAATAAGCCATCACCAATAAATCTGCACCTGCCTTAGATGAGCTATATGGTGAACTTGTATGAATAGGTGTTTCCTCAGTGAAAAATAGATCTGGTCTATCAAGTGGAAGGTCACCGTATACTTCATCGGTTGATACTTGGTGATATCTTTTTATTCCGTATTTACGACATGCATCCATAAGGACCGATGTTCCAATAATATTTGTTTGGAGGAAAATGCTTGGATCCTCAATAGATCGATCAACGTGGCTTTCTGCTGCAAAATTCACAACAACATCGGGTTTTTCTTCTTCAAACAGTTTATAGACACCCTCTCTGTCGCAGATATCAAGTTTGATAAACCTGAAATTATCGTAATTCATTACATCCTTCAATGTCGATAGATTACCTGCATAAGTTAAATTGTCCACACAAACTATTCTTTATTTTGGATGAGTTTTTAACATATAAAAGATAAAATTAGTGCCAATAAATCCAGCACCACCAGTGACTATAATTGTCATATCAAACGCTCCTATCTCTAATATCTTAATTTTCCTGGCTCAATTTCCGCATTTTTATCAGCTTTTCTAATGCTTCTAACCATCCGCTGGAGTACTGTTGTTTCCTCATCCAGCTTATAGCTTGTCTTCGCATACTTTAACGTCAGAGGTTGAAGATTATTTCCCTTACCAGCTGCTAAAATAATATATGACATCATCTCACTTCACCTCCTCGAACACACCGATTTCATGATTCAAGAAGCTTAAATCTTCCAATTTACAATCCACCGATGCCTCCATAGCAGCACTATACTGATTCTTATCAACATCCATCCCATACATCTGCAGAGCAACAAGACTCATATTCTTTGCAAAATGATATCACTGTTCTTTGAGTGGTCCCACACCCTGTCCCTTGCTTAGTTTTAGCATTTACCAATGCATGAAAAACCAACCCGTAATAGCAATATAGGCGTAAAAATGACGTTTCTGAACAATAGTAGGCTTTCTCGATAGTAAGTAAAAAGAATACGGTCAATCTCCGATAAAGTATATTGTCCTCCGCAGATGTAGGATCCGATATCAAAGCCAGGATCACCATATCCACCATACTCCCAGTCAATGAGATGAATCTCTTCTTTATTGATTAAGAAATTAACGTCTCTAGCATCGCCATGAATATTGCACTTCTTTATTCCATCGTGCTCCGCCAACTCTGCAAGCTTATAGATACGGTTTCTAATATTCTCAAAATTCGGAAAATGGCCGTACTTTTCTGGCTCGATTTGATCCCCGATATCTTCCGCCTTCTTTATAACGTCAAAATTCCATCAAACATGGCAAGGTGCGGCATGAAGACGCCTGAACAACATAATGGCTCTTACCATATCATTTAAATTATTGTAATCAAAATCCCAATGTTCAACATATCGGCCGATACGCCATCACTCATCTACATCCATTGCAATAAGAGTGGTGTCTATTCCTGCATCCTCAACCACCTTCTGCATAATAGTCTCACGGCCACGCTCAACTAATATTTCTAAGCCAAGGCCCGGATGCCGATAAACATACTTTCCACCATTTAATCGAAATGACAACACAACATTTGTCAAGCCTGCTTGAACAGGTATAAGTTCCTCAATATCCGTTTCTTCACATTCAAATACCTTGCAGATATTTGAGATTACCGTTTTTCTATTTCCTTCGGTGAACAGGCCACCTGTTGTTTTGATATCTTCCATAGTCAATCCTTCTCTTCTATAGCATAACAGTTAAATGTTAAAACTACTGAGTCCATAGCTTTCCATAGCCAAATCAATAAAACGGACTAAATTTCGATATGCAGGAAGGAAGAAAAACGAATCATCGTCTCCGACGCTTCCTTTATATAATCCCCAGCCAAACCAATAGAACGCCGAAATCGGGATGAATCCATAGTAATATCTCTTTTCGTCAGGAGTAAGATCTCTCCCAACATAGTATTTTAGATACCTATCAATCTGCTCATCAGTCCAATCATATCGACATAGAATACATCCAATATCATTTGCAGCATAATTCATTCCTGCATATTCCCACTCGATAAGATACATATCACCCTTATCATCATATAAATAATTTGGTTCATAAGTGTCGTTATGGCAAAGAACCAATCTGTATCCGAGTCGTTTTGCATCCGCTTTTATAGCCGGATATAATCGATCAATCTTATCAATAAGTGGTTTAAATTCTTTTAACAGATTTCCTTTTGTAGCTGATGCGATTCCCATAAGTTTCTTTGCTTCAACTACACAATCAAATATCTTGACCCCTGCAGATTCAGGGACTTCTACTGCATGGAGTTGGTGCAACATTTCAATGCCACGTATTAATTGCTGTTCGTTTTCCTCAAAATTGCAGTTCTTGGATTCCTTTACAAAATAGCTGATTTTCCAACCTTCTAGATCCATATTGATTATAGACTTGTCTATTCCAATATCTTTTGCAGAAAATTGTGCAAACAACTCCGTTTGGCGGTTGATAAGGTTTCCTGCCGTGCCTCCAGGATGACGGTAAACGTAACGGGTATCCCCCACATTAAACCCAAAAGAAACATTTGTAAGTCCTGCATTGATAACAGCGATATCACTGATATCGTTAGGTGTACAATTTAGCGTATCTGTGATGTTATCAATAATATCTGAATCTACGTTCAAAAGAAACTCCGAGTCAAAAGAACGAAGATCATCTATATTTTCAAACTCAAAGATCTCTCCAGCACTAAACTCTCTACAAAAGAAGGTAAGGTTATGGATGTGTCGTCCATAGAATTCTTCCCAAAACATTGAGGCAACACCAAAATCATTGATTTCAGCTTCCATATATTCTCTAAATCTCTTGCTGAATTTTTCATTCATATATGCACATCCAACTTGAGCAAGTGAATCATGACCTCCTATGCTTGTTTCTGTGATTACGCCAGCATCTGACACAGTAACAGCAAACTCACGAAATTTACCCGTCTCATAGGTGCATGCACGCCAAGATTTGTTTTCTGGATTATTATATCTAAATGGATTAGAAAGGAAATAGTGATCAGCACAACAAATAGAGGTGTTGCCAAGATATTCCTTGGCTTTATATAAAGTATACAAGTTCCCCTTCTTGCAAAACTCATTATTTACAATGAGTTTGACACCTGGGTATCTGTTCTCTAAATAAAAAAATTTCTCCTTCATATATCCCACAACTACTACGATATTGTCTGCACCTGCTTCTCTTAACTGCTCGATCTGACGTTCAATCAATATCTCACCTTTAACGCGAAAACAATCCTTTAGGTTTTTCATAAGTAAATGGTGCGAATCTATTTGATTTTCCCGCCGCAAGGATTATTGCATTTTGCATCTCACATCTTCTCCCCTAACTTTTTCCAGTCGAAACGCGTTTCTGGCACAGTAATGCAACCTATTCATTGATGTACAGCGTCTCAACCGTTTATACAATAATGTTATTAAATTTTAAAGAATATTATCTCCTTCTCTTATTAATGTAAAGCTTTAGTTTTTCAACATGTTCTGCGATGTACTTTCTAAAAACTATCATCAATATCACACATAAAGCAAAAAATACTGAATACTTAATAATCGGATTATTATTCACCCCTACTATCACACCTGCAATTGCAACAAGAACAATCATAGCAGCAAAGAAAATCCTAATATCAAATATCGGTTTTTCATTATGCTTTATGAGTATTCTTCGAGAAATAGCCCAATGCATAAAAAACATAACCAAATAGCTTACTGCTGTCGTATATGCAGCTGCTTTATATCCAAATTGTGGTATACAAACCCAATTAAGTAAGATGTTTACCAATGCTGAAACTATTGTAGTTCCAGCAATATATTTTGTTTCTTTATAAAAATACTCAATTTCAACTGGTATTGTGTATAAAAAAAGAAAGAATAATCCCACCATTATAGGCATAAACAAATTTGCACTACCCCAATATGCACGAGAACTCATGACCATAATGATTTCTTTGGAAAAAAACATCATAAGCGTTGCTAAAATCATAACCAAGGCTATGTATTTTTTCGATTGCCGTTTTATAGCAACATAATCTTTTGCCACCATTTTCCCATAAAACCATACACTCCAAACATTATCTGTTGAATAAAACAAAATCGGAAAAATATTCGCAATAGTATAGACAAAACTATATATACCAGTTTCTGCATTTCCTACCATTGAAGAAATCATAATTCTATCAAACTGCGACGCTACAGATTGAGCAAGATAATGCCAAATAAGAGGGAAGCCAAACAATATAGCATACTTGGCCATTGAGCGATCAAATTTTTTATCTGCTTTTCTATAATAACTCCATAGAATCCAACATCCGATCAAAAATAATGGAACTGCAGAGCCTGTTATTCTGCCTAGTGCACGATCATTATCAAACAATGTAACAATTAGCAGTAACGAGAGACCCACATTTCCAAGCGTATTAATACCAGCATATATTAAATATGTTTTGTAATTGTATTCTAGAGATAATGTTGCATTTGCTATGTTTAGCGCTGCTGTCCCGAATGCTTGTAATATCATTAAGACAATTACAATTAGCAAAAAACCAGTAAAATTAGTAATAATCTTATTAAATGCAATCCCTAATAATAGTGCAATTCCCGTGCAACAACTAAGTATGCTACACATCGTGGCAATGTAGCTATTTAGTTTTCCTTTAAAATCGAATTGGGCATTTTTTACAGAAGAATACATACCCACTCCTAATATAATAGCTAAAATGGCTTCATATGCACCATATGTATTGTAAATGCCAAATACATCTGGGTCCAGCAATCTAGTAAAAATTGGCAAAGTCACAAATGATATCCCTTTTATGCACATGTTGCCAATCATATAGCCAAATCCAGCTTTTATTTCTTTCCCTTTTGCCATTAATTATTATTTAGATCGTAATACATCTTATAAATTGAAAGAATCATCAGTTCTTTTGTAAGATTATAGTTTAATTACGCTCCTTATCCTTTCATTAATCTGCTGACATGCAGTGCCATTATCATAGATTCTATAATTCATGATAAAAGCTTTAATACTATCTTCATAAGATCTATCATCAAACATGCGAATAGCATACATTAAATCATCATTATTCTCAGTGAAAGGAAACGGGAGATTCTCCAGATCAAAATACGTTCCTCGATCAGAAAAATAGGCTGTCCTATCCGATGCATAAATGAAAACTCTTTTGCCAATTTCCATTGCATCAAACATACAACTTGAATAATCGGTTACAATAACTTCCGCTGCCATGATTTGTTCATTAATACTGCTATATGACGATCCATTTAGGATACGATCGTTATAGTTGATTAAGCCCTGCGCTGTCTGAATATTAGGATGTAAACGTATCAAAACTCTCCATTTTCCTCCCCACTTGGCCTCAGCTTCCCTTAATAATCGCAAATAATCTATATCATAACAGTCTGTGTTACCATCTGCTCTAAAGGTAGGAGAATATAATATCAGTTTTGACTCTTTTTCAATACCATAATACTCATATACCTTGTTTCTAATATCATTTATGTTTTCCTTAAAGAAAATATCGGACCTTGGTAAACCACACTCAAGTATTTCACCATCATACCAAAAGGACTCTCGATAATTGTTAGTATTCCATTCACTTCCGGAAATAAACAAGTCCGCAATTTTTGAGTCGTGTTTTGCACTTCGAATATAAGATTCTGGCAATTTATCCTCAGCGTCTTTCTCAACTTTTTTGGTAGTAAGACCACCATGCCATGTTTGGATATAATACTGTTTCTTCCTTTTATATGTCCATTCTCGTTTTCTTGAATTATCTATCCATATTTTAGCAGTAGCCAAATGGTATAATGCTTTTAGCGAATAGCTTCTAACCACCTTAGCTCCCGGGATAACCATTTTCTCATCTCGCATCATCCATATATACTCAAGCTTATCGTCAAACTCTTCTATCATTTTTTCATAGATGGCTTTGGGGTTATCTCCATATGTTTTACCATCAAAACACGAGAAAACCACTTTATTTTTTAAGGGCAATAATCCATATATATGCATAAATGTATTAGCCACTACTCCCTTCAGTGTAAACATTGCACCAATGACACCTCTTTTCTTAATATGCAAAGCAAATTAAAATGTTTTTTAGCTTCTCTTTCGTTTTATGGCAAACATCCGAATCATTCTCGAATAATTATTTAATATAGATATTGAATGGATAGGAGCAATAATTATATCAAGCACACCAATAAGTCTTTTTTTCTTTAGTTTATCAATCCCTGTATTCATTCTTATAACTGCTTTTTCAAATCTTAAAGATTGTGTTTTAATATTACGTTGCTTAATATATTGTTCAACCTCTTCATTAGTAATGTTTTCAATTCTCGAAAAATTCTTGCGTAAGTAATCAGCAGATAACTGTTGTCTCAACGAGTTTGTTCTCGAAATTCCTTTCGTATTAATTCTATACGATAATAAAATCTGATTACAGATTCCCATTTTAGCGCCAGATTTCCTTGCTCGTAAGAGAAAATCATAGTCTTCACATGAATATATTTCCCGATATCCATTAAGATTTTTGTATAACTGACGTGTTGCAAACCAACTCGGGTGAGCTATACAATCATCTAGCAAAATTAATTTATTAATGATTCCAGGTGAATAAGATCTATTTGTTAGCGCACTAATAATCTCCCCATCTTCAGATATTCTTTGCAATTCACATCCTATCAAATCAAGATTGAGCTTCTCTAAATAATAAAGCTGTTCTTCCAAACGTTTTGTATTAGATATATCATCCGCGTCCATCCTGGCAATATACTTCCCATGACATTTTTTTAAGGCTTTATTGAGCGAGGCAGTCAACCCTATATTATGATCATTAAATAATAATGTTATTCGCTGATCATTCTCAGCATAATGGCAAAGCAAGTCACAAGCCATTTTATTATCTGGGTCATCAAGAACTATAATATATTCAAAATCCCGGAAAGTTTGAGAAAGAATAGACTCTACTGACAAAGAGATATATTCTCGTGGCTCTTTATAAACACTCATTATTACACTAATTAATGGCACGTTTGCATTCCTTCCTTATCTACGACAAATTCTTCATAATTAGAGCATATAAGAATTAATAAACTCTGTGATATTATGAGGAATCCCATCATCTGCCCTTTTACTTCAAACAAAATTGAAATTATTAAAAAGCATATGGCTAACCATTTTGTATATTTGACCCTTGTATTTTTCATAAGCAAAGTATAATGAAAAAAATAAAGATATAACGTACAGAATATTCCATAAAATAGAATATTTCTCATCAATCCCACATCCGTATGCATATAATACAATCCATTTGAATCTACAAATCTACCATCTCCTAAAAGTATTTGCCTAACATCCAATTTGAAATACATATCATTGAACATATGTGTTACCGATGTAACATTATTTAGACTCGCACCACTTAGGCTATTCTCGCTACCCATAAACTGGAATAAATAGTAACTCATATTTGCCCATGAATCACTATTTGCCAAATAATGGCTTATAGGATTTCTAAGCCCTAAAAACACAACCCCAATTATTGCCACCGTAGCAAAGACATTTCTTATAGTCTTCATGCTTAATTTTTTCATATATCTAATAACGATAATTATGATAAAAAAAGCAACACCAAACAACGCTGTTCTTCCAGCCGACAGAGCTCCTAGAAACATACTTGCTACCATAAATATCTTAACTATTAGAGGTTTTTTCCATTTATCCAAATAAAATGCAAGAGCCACAAAGAGTAATCCATACACAACTGCTAAACCAAAAAAACCACTTCCAGAAATTGCTAGGCCGCGAAACCCTCTATAACTTCGATATCTTAATTCAATTAATTCATCTGCTCTAAATATATCCGTGATTTCAAGTATTGTAGGACTAATAAAGCAAACAATCTGTATCAAGCTTTGAATAAAGAAAGCGACAATTATACATTCCATAACATTCACCTTCTTATACCTTAAATATCCAACAAGCAATATGCCAGTTAACACACATATAAATTGATGGATCAGAGTTGTAACATAAGAAAAATCAAATGTGAACTGTATAATTGGCACAACTGCAGCAATAGCTATTAAAGAAAGAAGCATTAATAGAATCTGTTTGTTATACTTGTTCTGAACAAAATGTACTAATTCTCTATTAACATTTCTGTTTACAAGACAAGCAAAGAACAAAAAGGCAAGCACTAAAAATACTGATTCTGATAAACTAGCTCCTTTAATTATGTTAAAATTAAATATATACAAAAAGATTAGAAATACTTCCATTGCATAACCCCTCAACAAGAATCATCATTTCGATGATATTCTTTATCATAGAAATCTTTTATATTCTTTTGCTCCATACTTCATATACGAAAAAATAGTCTTGGTACTTCCACACTTTCTGTACAGGTTTTTATGCCTAACAACATCCTGAAGACATATCACCCAATAAAGTATCCCGAATATTCTATAATACATCTTTCCTTTGTTCTCAAAATATGATTTGTTATACCCATCAAACCAAGAAGACTCACCTTTTTCAAGCTTCAAAATATATTCTGGCGAAGCATAAATCTTCAATCTTTTCTTCAAACAATCGCCTAAAAATATAGTATCTTCTCCAATAGGAATCTCTCCACCGGCACCGAATCTCTCATCGAAAATAATCTTCCCGGAAATTGAATCTCGCTTAAACGCAATCCTTACTGATCCATACCGCAAAAACTCAATTCCTCGAACCCTATGCCATTTTTTTATAACATATCGTTCGATAGGATCTTCGTACAAATTGAATATTATTACATCGGCATCCTCATATTTAGAAAAAGCATCCCTGATGATTTTTACATAATCGGAACAGTATTCAATATCGTCATCTGCTATTACACAGATATCAGCTGAAGCATTTCTAATTGTTATATTTCTATTTCTCGAAAGACCTTTCGTAGAAGAGTTCACAAGCAGCACATTCTTATCATTAACTGTAAGTGATAATATGTCATTTTTTCCATTTTGATTGCCGATTATTGTGTCTGACTGAATATTCATAGATGTCAAGAAATCTATATTATTTCGATTCATTGTTGATATTAGCGTCTCAATGGTCTTCATATCGTATAGTTAACCTTTATTTCTCATAATTCTTTTTCTTTTGTAATCCGTACCACATATTCCAACAGGAATACCATAATGCTATCGGAGCTGGTTTTTCATCGCACATATGGAATAAATCATAATGGCTCTTTAGCTTTTTTCGAAGTTTATCGTGACTTATGCTTTTCTTGCGAACTCTATACTTTGCTAAATTTTCTTTCAACAAATGAGCTTCTGTTCCAGGCTTTTTGTATAATTGAAGTCTTATAGCATAATCGTTGTTTTTCTTTATGTCTTTAATCTGGATTAAGCCAAAATGTTTGGCACTATACATCATTGTTAGCTGGCCGATATAATCGTAGTGATACATTTTACGCTTATCTATCACTTCAGGTCCGGATACATATGTATTTAAAGATTTATTATTTTCATCGATTTTCTCATATTCTGTGAAAGATAATACATAAGCATTCTCGTTCATAAACCTAATCTGCTTATCCAGTTTTTCGGGCATCCACAGATCATCTGAATCTAAAAATGCAATCCACTCACCTTGTGCTTCACGCATAGCTTTATTTCTTGTCAACGCTGCTCCAATATTCATCTCGTTATGAAAGTACTTTATTCTAGGATCGCTAAATGATCTCACTACTTCATCAGTATTGTCAGTTGAACAATCATCAACAATAATCAGTTCCCAATTTGTATATGTTTGATTCAAGACTGATTGAATTGACTCTGCAATAAATCTTCCCGTATTCCAGGAAGGCATGATTATTGATACTAATCCTTCTATCATAATTCTATTTCTTCCTTAATTAATAATCTTTTCCTAGAACCGCAATTACAGTCCTAAACATCGTTGCTAATTCTCCGAAAAAACTATAATTTCTGATGCTCTGAAGGTTATATTTCATCTTCCCAGGAAGGACTTCCTCTACATATGCCCTATCCACATCATCCACCGCATCGAGCAATGCTGCTTCATCTTTGAAATGGATACTTGCTTCAGATGTAATCCCTGCCGGCAATAACAATGTTGCATACATCTCTTTTGTATATCTCTTAACATATTTTGTTGCTTCAGGTCTAGTACCTACAAAACTCATGTTTCCAGTAAGAACATCTATCAGCTGCGGAATCTCATCGATTCGCAGGCTGCGGAGACGATTACCTACTTTAGTAATCCTGGAATCTTCGCCAACAGTTACTGCTGCTCCAATCTTGTCAGCATTGTCCACCATCGTCCGGAACTTGTGGATCCGGAATCGTTTGCCGTAAGTTGTTACCCTCTCCTGTCGATAAAACACAGGCCCTGGTGAATCCAACTTAATCATGACAGCAATGATTAAAATTGGAATAGCCAAGATAATCAGCATGATCACAGCAACGACAACATCAAAGACTCTCTTAAGTCCAAGCGCACCTTTTTTCTTTGCAAGGATGTCATAGTATTCTCTGACTTCTTCACACTGCATGTAAGCAGGTAAGTCTTCCCATTTCCGAAGTCTCATTCTTACGGCATCCTTCCTTAGATATA
>AUXO016551564.1_pt1 | contig 12045 bp, 10 predicted proteins | sample 768731 | NCBI WGS metagenome assembly AUXO01 (sample SAMN02715735, study PRJNA202380) | gut metagenome | biome: sheep rumen | host: Ovis aries | place: New Zealand: Palmerston North | reverse complement strand
TATTACGAAATCGAGGTTTGTACTTATGTCTTGAACCTTGACTATATATAATGTCGCAAACACAAGGTATGCGGGCACTGAAAGATATTGGAATGCTTTATTGGCAACCAACTTGTCATAATCATAATAATTACTAATTATATAACCATATGCAAAGAAAAGCCAATATCGACGATAGCTCATTAATGACAAATACCCTGACATCTCATTAGAGAGCACTAAACATAATGCAGCTACAATAAGGAAAGGCATTATCAATATAGCTATTTGTGTCAGATTACTTTTTATCTTTTGAAGGATGAATAGGTGCAGCTTTAAAGTTACAAAAAAACAATATAATGTAAGAAGAAACCAGAAACCCGATTTTGAGTCGTCAAAAGCTTTTAAAGATATTATCGGAAAACCACTTACAAAATGTTGATATACCCTATATAGGATAAATACAGTAACAAAAGGAACCAGCAAATGTATGGTTTGTTTTTTTAACCACCCATCTTGAGACACTTTCTCTTTTTTTGTCAACAAGCCAGAAATAAAAAAGAAAAACGTTAAAAAATAAGTATCAACAAATGAATGAATGGGCTGATTATTGTATATGATGTTTATAACATGATATACAATTACTGAAAATATGGCCCAACACTTGGCAATATCATAGACATTATTTCTTTTCATTATGATCATTTATAAATGTTAATATCTTAGCGACACGATTATTAATTCTAAGGTTTTCAGATTCGAGGATAGAAGCTTTACTTAATTGTTCTTGCAGTACCTTGTCCCTATATATTTTATCAATTGCTTCCGCTATCTGATTTATGTCATTTGGATCAACAAGAATTGAAGTTGAAGCAGATAAGATGTCATAATTGAAAGACAAATCTGAAGAGATAACAGGTAGTCCACATGCCATTGCTTCAATAACGGAGTTTGGACATCCCTCTGCTAAAGAAGGAAGCACGAAAACATCTGCACTATTTAAATATTTCACTATATGTGAATGCGGCAAAGCACCTTTAAATATGATTCCTTTGCATTCTGGCTGGGCTGTCTCATTATCCGCGATGCTACCTATGAAGATTGATTTTATATGAGGATTATCTAATTGGGTAATAGCGGCTGCGACTCGCATAGCACCCTTTCGATGATTAAAACGCCCACAGAATGCAACAATAAATTCATCAAGCGGAAAGCCTAATTCATTCCTCGCAATCTTCTTTTCTATCTGATAAAACTCCTTGGGGTCGTATGCATTTGGAAGTACAATACACTTATCTTCTTTTGTTAGTCCAAGTCGTATACTCTCTTCCTTATTCTTACTTGAAACACAAATAACACCAGTTGTCTCTTTATTTATTCTGCCAACTTCTTCTGCGGAAATAAAATCTGTAATATTAATTTTATCCTCACCTGTTGCAACAAAAAAAGGTGTATTATAACTTTCGGCTATTCTTGCAACATTATATCCATTAGCCCAAAAATGAGAATAGAACACATCTGGTCTAATGTTCTTTCTCTTTATTGTGAATTCTGTGGCCCATCTATTAAATCGAGGGGTCCATTTACCAAATACGCCTTCTCCAAAAGACAAAGTCCAAGGTCTGTAAACCCTGATAATCTTTTCTCCTCCTTTACACTCAAATCTGTCTTCAAAATAAGAAGGAGCCAGTTTGCCACCCCTTAGTAAATGATTCGTTAATGATTGTGGTGCAACAACATCTACCTCGCAATCTTGGCGGACCATTTCGCGTGCTAAAACTTGAATGAAGGAAGAATATGGCAAGCCCTCTGATGGGTATCCGTCAGAGCATATACATATTTTCATCATATCTTTACTTAATCACAAATTTCATACACTTGCTTAATATGTATGCTGCTAATAATACGACAAAGAAAGTTACTATGTTTGCGATTGTCACGTTTACTATAACGAGATTCACCAGATAGTAAGGACGTTGGTCCAAATGTAACAGATACATTTCTAGACTAAGTGCACCTACAAGTGACAAAAAAGGCAAATGCATTCCTTTCACCATAAACTTACTTATAACAACGAGAGCCATCGGGACAAGCAGCGCAAGAACAACGCGTAGAGACGTAATTAATGATGCATAAAAAAGTACTGTTAGAAGAAATAAAAAGCCCCCCCCAAATAGGTAGAATTTCCTCTCTAAATTTTCCTTTTTACAACAGTAATAGTATAAGAAACCTGTGATAAAAATAGGCAGTCTAGATGTTGCAATTTCTATCTCTTTACACCATTGGGTTTCACGTTGGATACATACAAATACCATTGCACAAACCAATATAGCGACAAGTGTTTTTACGCTTCTTTTACTTAAAAGAGGAGCTATGAGGTAAAAAACAAGTATCGTTGGAACATACCACTCATAACAATTATTCGGAGACTCTCCTATTACTGGAGAAAGCCAAAATCCCAAACCAGTATACCATAAGAAGCACTGCTTTAAGCCAGAAGGATAATGAAAAGGAAGCTCCGGCATAAAATGATTTCCGGCAACACCTATAAGATGGATAAGAATAAGAACAACAACCCATGTGGGTATTATTCTTTTGAACCTATTCTTGAAATATTGAGATAATGAATTCTTTTCTAATGAGCTGGCCAATCCTATAGCAGATAAGAATACGAAAACTTCAACTCCTATCCATCCATAATCATTTATTTGGTCTATAATACTAACTCCAAATCTTTTCGCATGAAATAAATAGATCCATATTAAGGCCAAGCCCATCAATACTTGTCTATTTGTTAGGAGCAAAGACAAACCATTTGTTTTCTTATTATCATTCATTGTTTTAACTGCTTTTACCACGCATAGAATTGCACAAATCTTCTAAGCGATTTATAACGTTATCTATCTTATATCGCTCAAGCGATGCTATGGCATTATTCTGATATTTTTCTCTTAGCTCAGTATCTTTAAGAATGTGTTCAATACTATGTGACATTGCTTCCACATCATCATAGTTTACTATTTCGCCATTATATCCATGAGTGACAATTTCAGCCTGTCTTCCTTTATAGTCACTCGCCACACAAGCACATCCCTGAGACATCGCCTCTATAAGCACAAGCCCGAATCCTTCATTTCGGCTACTTAACACAAATACCTCTGCATTACGATACTCATTTTGTATATTCTTCGTATAAGGAAGAAACTCTACATTCATTCCTGGCTTTATCAAAGACTTTAGGTATTCTATAGTTTTTTTCGTTCCACTTCCAACTATCCTTAAAGTCCAATCTTGGTATCTAATTCCTATATCATTCCATGCATTAATTAAAATATCGAACCCTTTTGTCTTCCACACGTCCAATCTACCAACTCCAAGGATAATCTTTTGCTTGTTAGTTGGTACCGATTTTACAGGTTCAAGAAATAAAGGATTAGGAAGGACTGTTACTCTTTTCAATCTACCCCCTATATAATCTTTATCTGCTTGAGTAAGTACAGTTACATGATCCCATAGGCGATTAAGAATAAACTTTTCTATATACTCTCTTTTGGTTAAAGCACGGAATGCAGGTCTGTCAAAAGCGTTGTGTTCTGTCATTAGAATTTTAGTGCTTTTACCCCATATCCTCGTCACTAACCAAGTAGAAAACGTATAAAAATGTGAAACGCTAATTATTACATCAATCTTTTCTTTTATTAACAACTTCCTCAAATCGTTGTAATAATACCACCTTCTAACAAAAAAGTTATCACTAAATTCCCCTCTATTCTGGATAAGTATAACGTCATTATCTGGGCGATAGGAAATCTCGTCATTCAAATTCGTATAAATGTATACATCATGTCCTCGCTGAACTAATCCATTAGCCCAGCAAACACATACTCGTTCTGCCCCACCATCAGTGAGCTTGTTGCATAGAAGAAGGTATTTCATAATTATATGATAATATTTTTCTTGTCCTTAAACAAGCCGACTTTACATTGATTAATATAGCAATCGCTAGAAAATATATAAAATACACTTCGTAGTTTACCATAGTATTTCCTGTAAACGAATACAATGCAAAATAAATTTGTATAAACAATGAGTATTTTATATATGTCTTATAGTGCATACTTACTCGAGACCTCAACAACGATATTGTATTAATCAAACAATATACCATAGGCACCAGCATTAGAACTAGTCCGATCAGACCTTGTTCACACAACACCTGTAAATATGCATTATGAACATCAGTATACTGATGTGATACCTTCACATAATTTCCAGCTCCAATACCAAAAACAGGATTCTCTTCAAATAATTTCATAGCCGGTTTCGCAAGATCTTCTCTACCACTGCTTATGTCTTGCGCATACTGAATTTCTTCAACCGTTTCTGCAAGCCTATGCAGGAAAACATTCTCAGAAAAGTCAGCGATATGATCTACAAAATAAATAACCGCCAAGTAAACTACTAACGCACCTACCATCAAAGCAGTGACAATCCCGACTATCTGTTTTTTCCCTAAAATATGAACCATCAAAGGTATTAATATAGCCATTACGGCAAAAGACCTTTTACCCGTAAGCAAAATAGCCAAAAATATTAGAATAACAGAGATATATAAATATAGACGTTTCTTGTTTTCATCCTTATATTCCTGAAATAAAAAACAAAAAATCAGGGCCTCTGCCATCAATAAATTCATATCGGCATGACTTAGCTGATAATAAAAGCCTGAAAAACCATATCCATTCTCAATCCATATTGAGATTCTATCCCTGTTTGTGGTAAATAAGGGCAGAATAAAACTATCATAGAAAGACGGTAATAGAAACTGTATAAAAATACCAATAGCAGCAAATATTCCACTCCAATATAAAAAATTTTGGGGAATATATTCCAATATAACTCTCTGACTTGCCAACAAAAGCAGAAGAACACAAACAATACGATATAAAATGTTCTCGCCATCAACTGAAATTAAATACCCTAATATAGTATATAACAAAAATGGTATCCAAACAACACATTCTGTTCGTAATGCCTTTTTTCCCTGCGACTCAAATAACGAAACAACAAAAAGGATAAATAACAGTAAAAATCCTGCATATAACGAGACAGGAGGGAAGAATACTGTCTGAGTGAAAATAAAACTCCACAGACAATAAAATGAAAAATAAAGGAAGGTTATATTTAAAATCTTTGATCGCATAACAAAATGTTACTTTAATATCATTCGCACTACCCTCATAATAGCACCGACTGATTTAGCCATGAATGGTCTTCTGTACCCGTTTACATCAACCACTGAAACACCTTTATAATGATTAAATGTATGACATCCAAGTTGATATGACTTATATGTATAGTCAAATCTATTCACTTCTCTAAAAATAAAGGTTTCACCCTCTCTACATACCTCTTGTAGAATAACAGCTCCTCCATATCTTTCATTACAATCTTGGCATGGTCTGTATATTTTTTCATCTATTACAAACCAATCACCTGCATTTCGAGCAATATTTGATTCAAAATGTACTTCATTTACCTTACTATAGGATCCATTTATTTCTTTATAGACCAACAAATTCTTACCATTATGGTTGGGAACTATAGTAGTAAACAATATTTTTTCACCAAACACGTCCGTTTCAATTGCATCTGCAAGGTAACCTTTAACTAACACCCGCTCACGTTTACACTCATCTGTTATTGGATTATATTTATATAAGACCAACTCATTAGAGGCTCCATTTTCAGGGTATATATATATATCGTCACCTATTCTTTTTATTACAGGGAACGAAAGGTGCGTCGGCAGTTCTAGTATTTCACTAATGCTCTTTAATTGACAACTTCTCCTGTCAACTGTAAGCTTCGAGATACGACCTCTTTGTATGGGGTCGAAATACTCCTCAACAAGCACATAAATATCATCTTTTGTGACATCTAATATAAACGGGTCAGCAAACCACCTATTTTTATATGGATTATTCATCCAATGTATAGATGGATGTTTCCCGCTCACAATTCCTTCAAGCGAATCTTCCGAAAAGCCTATCGTCCAATGATTATTATAAACATATTTTTTTAAATTCATTTCGGCAAATTATAAAATCGTATTCCTATGTGAGAAATCTATGCCAGCATACTTTTTAAAATGCTTAGCGATTGGTCTCTGAAATCTTTTATCTTGACATCAACTGTATTATAATCAATAGGTTTAACTGAATCGTTGAAAAAATCGCCATTATGTTCCTCTATACCAAAACGTGCAGCTAAAGAAGATATACGTGCTTTAAGACTCCTGTTATAATAGAACAACTCTTTATGAAAATAAAGCCCAAAAAGCATTCCATGATAAGATGCCGTAAACAGTGCATGAGAATATTTAATAAGTCCCAAGAATTCGCTCAAACTCTTTGGACGTACTACTTTCATGTCTTTCCGTGGTCTGCCGTAATCAATGAAATAAACATCTAAATTGTGCTTCTGCGCATATTGTAAAGCATCACGTTCAAGTTTGCCTTGAGGATCGCTAAAATAAATTAAAATGTATTTTGCACTATATTTTTGGGGAGTGATAATCCTTTCCCATTCTTCTCCTGAATAAAGCATCGTAGGGTCACAAACGTAAGAGGCATCCATCCCTGATATATCTTTAACCCAACCTATAGCATCTTCTTCGCGGACAGCTATTTTCGAAAAGCGACGTAATAGGGATGGTAAATTCTTATCATCTCTATATTTGTCAGTTTCACCTACTGATGATGAAAATGCATTTATCTTTTTTCCATTCTCTACAAACTTAAAGAAATAATTGTAGTCGTAATCGCTTATACGAAGCGACCAAACAACGTCTGACCCCAAAAGAAATGAATCATACCTGTCATTTGCAATCTTAATAGTCTCTGGTGTATATTCAGGACTCAAAATACAATATTCCCTAAGTTCATTTTGCAAGACGCGATACTTTTGCTTAAGTAATCTTCCAAACAACAAATATCCTATCATCTTCCTAGGTGACAATGACATTTTAAAATCTTCTGTTTCTCTACGGATCAATTCTGGGCTTTTATAATCTATAATTTCACTATCGAAGCCTAATTCTGTTACCTTTTTACATAAGGCTATAGTATGTAAATATGCACCAAAATTATTTGTTGCCTGAAATGTAAGTATTCCTATTTTCATTTACTATAATACTGAATAAATTGTTTCCGTCGTTATTCTATCGCTTTTTGCAATGAGAAATTCTTTTGTTGCATTACCTATTGCTATAAAAACAATTGGGATTTCACTTTGCGGTATACCAATTTCCTTATAAAAGTCTTTAATTTCATTGCTGTAAATATGTGCATTTAAAGTACATGCGCATATTTTATTCTCATGCATTGCATACAACAAAGCCATAGTATACAAACCCGCATCTATATAAGCAGACTTCGATTGTTTAATGTCCCATGCGCTTTGATCGGCTGTAATAAGAAGAAATTTATCGGCGTCTTGCCCAAACCCTCTAGAACCATTTTGATATTTAAGTACGACTTCTTTTGCTTTCTGACTTTGTATTATATGAACTCTAGTAGATTGTCTATTACATGCCGATGGCGCTGTTTGGGCTATTCGAATACATTCAACTATTTTTTCTACCTCTACTGGTTTCTGCGAGTAATAGCGGCAAGTATGTCTGGAATTTGTAAATTCCTCAAACGAATTGCATTTCTTGAAAAAAGTTTCGGGCGTAAATTCAGACCAGGATAACACCATATTGTCTTTGATATGCCCAATAAGTCCTTTAATTCCACTTATAATATCATCTGGAAGTTGGAATGAAGATGACTCATGAATAGATAGGTAATCACGTAAGTCAATGAGTGCACTCTGTATTTCATTTGGCTCGCTTCCATATTTTGAAATACAAGATCTACATTTTTCAATCACCAACCTCACTCTCTCATACCCAAATCCCAACCTACGATTTGGCATAGTAATGCCTTTCTCAAGCACATGGCTGGTTACAAGCAACGAAGACAGGTCTGCTTCTTTACTATGATCTGAATTATTATATTTGATACAACGATTAAACCAATATAATTCTTCGCTAAACAATTGGAAAGAGAACAACACCCTTTTGGCAATCCTCCTTAGTAGATTATATCCGTTATTAAACATATCTTCCTTTTATTGAAACGATTATAATATATTACTTAAGCCAACTGGTCAATAACCACTTAATTCGCGATTTAAAATACCAATAATTTACAATACTTTGAACTTTCAAGAATCCCCCCGTGAGATATGCATCATATAAGATTTTCCCATCTGCCGTTATTACGCTAGGATGATTTAAGTTACCATGCCGAGCAATCACTTCACTTGATGAAACTTCAGACAACAATAGATCTGGTTTAATTTCTCTCAATAATTGCTGTCCTCTTTCATTATGCGTGATTACTGTTGAATAAGTATGATTCAAAGGTAAATTATAATCATTGTTTTCTTTTGGGGTTAAAGTGTAATCACCCAAAGTTATATCTGATGGCTTATCAACTTTTGCATAAATACAATTATAACATGACTTTCTATATCCTGCTCTCTCCATAAATAGACAATAGTAGGAAGATTGAGGCTCTATAAGTACATCATGATAAATGGTGGCATTTTTCTCTATTTTTAATGTTAGTACATGTTTCATCTCTTTTCCATGCCAATATATCCCTTTAGCTCGAAACGAAATATCTTTTACAATACAATTATGCTTCTTCTCATAATAATCAATATAATCATTGAATAATATATCTTTAGGCACACCGTGGCAAACAAGATCTACTGTATACAAGTTCTTATTTTCTCCTATGAAACGTTTTATAGAAGCTACCTGGCAAGATGTTCCTGAAAAAAGAACTATTTTCCCATCTTTCAAATCCTTTTTTACTTTACCAAATATACCATCGGTTCTACTCTGAATATACTTGCTCCCTTGCAACAAGTGAATATCTTCGACATTCTCTACTCGAATATGGCGGCACTGGAGTCTTTTATTCTCATAAACCATAGCCGCTCCATACACAATGCCTCCCTGATTAAAAAAATAATGAGCCAAGGCCGCAAAAAGTCCACCTGACGAAGATTTTTTCTCTAATTCTTTATTTTTATAACTACCTAAATAAACTGTATTTATATCTATTTGATTGCATGTATCATTAAAACGAGGGCATATTTTAACGCACTGCCCGCATGAAATACAAGTTTTAGTATCAACGACAGGAACTCTATCGAAGTTATTATCATATTTCATGGTGATAGCCTTAACTGGGCATTTCTCCACACAAGCAGCACACCCACAGCACTTATCTGACGTAAGTTGTTCTATAGTCATTAATTACTGCAAATTTTATTTAAGTACTCTAATGATTTCTCACGTTCTTGCTTCAAGATATCGTTCACTTTTGTATAGTCTACTTTTAATGAATAATCACCATGTGGATCTTCAATAAATTGAGACTTCAAATCTAAAATTGACAGCAAGCTCTCTGCACGCGATCCTGTGGTTGCTACTTTTGCAGAAAGAAATTGTTTTTCATATATAATTGAAAAAGCTGTTCCATGAAAAGAGTTCGTTACTATTGCTTCTGCATGATCAATATAAGAAAGAAAATCTTCTGCACCTGCGTTATATATTGTATGTATATCATTTGCACGGCAGGCATAAGATCCAGTATAAACAATCTTACATTTTTTTTCTTTAGCTACTCTGCGAGCTAATTCAAAGACATCTTTATTAGGTCTTAATCTATAAACGAAAATATAAGGTTCACTTATTAACCTTGGTGATTCTATTTTCCGCCAAAACGACTTGTCATACAATAATGTAGGATCCAAATCATGACGTACTTTATCAGCAAAGACTGGTTTGAAAAAATTAAAAGACTGCTCTTCTCTTAAAGAGATCGTCTTGAATGGTGAAAGATATTCTATATATATTTTTTGTTGTTCCTTATTCATTGAAGAAAGGGCGACACTTGCAGCATAACTATATTTATTACTATTATTCTTTACCCATTGAAATGCATACCATGGCAACTTAGATGGTGAATTCCAAACTTGATCACTTCCGGCAAGGAATAAACTATCAGAAGGGATTGTCCTTAGAAACTCCTCTTCATTTAATATATTTATTATAGTTAATTTATCCTTAATAAACGAATTAATCTTTTTATATTTTTCGCCAAATTTATAATCATCTATAACAAGTTTTAATCTCATAAACAAGCTATAGTCTTTATCAGGCTTCAATATGTAGATTATATCACTTAACAAACCGCTTATTAAACGCCTTAATTTTGAACGATTTGCCCCATCTTTTTCTATGATGATATATGGTGTCGCACCATAACTTCTTAAACAATTCTGCAGAGCATACGCCTGCAGCATAGATCCATAATTCTTATGAATCAATGTAGCCGTATATATATTCATTTTAAATAATTTCTTACATAGTTATATACAATTTTTAAGTCTTCCCTATTACACACTATAAATGCATAGAATAAAATAGTAATAACACATACGTAAACAGACTGCCATAACAGAGACAAGAAACTTGCTGCGGTATTTGCAATCGTGAAATATGAAATTATCCAAATCAAAAAAGATGCCAGCGATAATCTGAGAAAACAAACTACATATTTTGAAAAATCAAAGCCTATCATTCTACACATAAGTAAAGCACGTACAAACGTTACAATAACAGCTATAATTATAGAAATAACCATTGTAACACTAGGCTCACAACCTAATTTCAAGGCCACATACGATATGGGGAGATTTAAAATGAATAATGTTCCTACAATTATTTCATAATTTCGTATTTTCCCTGTTGCCAAAACTGATGCTATTGTAGGCCCGTTTGTTGTATCTATAAGGCCATTTATAAGGACTAATTGTGTAAATATTACCGTATTCTCAGGTACCTCCTCTAGCCACAATCCGAAAATGTATGAAGTATTAACTAAAATGGGAAATACTAAAACAGATACCAAGAGAGTACTCATTATAGTGCTTCGCATAATAAGTTTGTACAGTCCTTCCTTCTCGCCTGCAGTATAGCTTTTATATATCTGAGGTTTAACCGCCGTAAAAAAGTTGTTCGAAAGTTGCGACACAGCATTATAGACCTGAAATGCGACAGCCCGCGCTGCATTTACTGCTGGGCTAAAAAACATATTCAAGAGAATATTAATACCATGGCTACGAATAGTCACAGAAAAAGTGCCAAACAGATGCCACCCAGAAAAGCTAAGCATTTCTAATGCCTCCTGCCTGTTCCAATAAAACCTCAAATGACTTTCTTCAAAGTTTCGCTGACAATAATAAATATAAAGAGCTGCAATCAACAAATACAAGAATAGCATAAATAACGCATACGATATCAACTTATCATATTCTATCTGCATCAATACAAACACGAAGCCTAACTTTAAAACTGCTTCTAGAATACCTATATATGCAAATGCTTTCATTTTCTCACGAGAGATAATCAAAGCATTATATGGTATAGAAAACATTTGAAAAGCAAACGTAAGTATAGAAAGTTGATATACAACATTGGCAGCTGTTAAACGCTCGTCAGGAATAGTCATTTTTGCATTTAAAAACCAAAGGCCAACAGTTTCAAGTATAACAAATATTGCAATGATCAAAACTACATAAATTGTCAAATTCAGACAAAAGACTCTGTTTACTATTCTTTTGTCGTCGTCAACCATGGCCTGTGAGAAATAACGTTGTGAAGATGTTGCCAAAGTTCCATTAAGGAAAGTAAACATACTTACAACACCGCCTACAACATTATAGATACCATAGTCCGTCTCTCCAAGAATGGAAAGGTAAGCTCGAACGGTGTATAGTCCTATGACCATCACCGCAATCATCCTAATATATAGGAATATTGTATTTTTTGCTATTTGTTTATTATTAATTTGAGACATTGGATCGATTTCAAAATAGGGCGGGTCTTTCGTAAGCACTCAACTGCTTCGGAAGCCCTTTAAACAAAGGACATCCCGATTC
>AUXO015629733.1_pt1 | contig 12047 bp, 10 predicted proteins | sample 768731 | NCBI WGS metagenome assembly AUXO01 (sample SAMN02715735, study PRJNA202380) | gut metagenome | biome: sheep rumen | host: Ovis aries | place: New Zealand: Palmerston North | reverse complement strand
GGAATATACTTCACCGTACTCATCTCATTGTCCACAACGAAAATCTGCTCGTTGTAAGGAAGGGAAGATACAGCATTACCGTACTGCTGGGCCTTCAAAATAACATCCGTGAGCACCGTTTCATCCACCAGAGGTCGGATACCGTCGTGGATAATAATAATGTCATCATCTGCAACTTTCCCTTCGAGATTATAAACACCATTACGAATGGATTCCTGCCCAGTTTCGCCTCCAGAGATAACCCATTTTAATTTCGTGATATTGAACTGCTTTGCATATGCCCACACGACATCATGCCATCCGTCAATGCATACGACCTCAATGGCATCAATCTGCGGATGATTCTGGAATCCTTCCAGTGTGTAAATCAACACTGGCTTGTCATACACATTGATAAACTGTTTTGGAATATCCTGCCCCATTCTGTGTCCGGAACCTCCGGCAATAATTATTGCTGTTGTCATTTTGATCCTCCATTAAGGTGTACTTGAAAGAAACTCAATTTTTATAAAATGCATCGAAATGATGTTTAGCGACACGCTGGTCTTTAGGAGGCAACTTCATATAGTCTCCAAAGACATGAGATAGAACATAATCATATTTTTTTGCCCTGCAATATGTTCGATCTTCGAATTTGCACAGCTCAAATTCGTTATAAGTTCCTGCATTAAGCTCCTCTTTTTTCTTGCCATATCCCCAAACGATATTGGCTATTATATGAGTCGATTTTCCTCGATTTGACTGAGCAATTTTGTCTATCCTTTCAGCCAACCATCTCCCACTGAATAAAGATGAAAGCAACCGAATGCCTATTCTTTTTACAGGGTTAACATCAGTTAGCCAAAACAGTTTGCCTCCAATAAGCTTTCTATAAAACTCGACCCGTTTCCAATTGTTTTCATCAACACTTGAATCCTCTGCCATTTGATCTACAGGGAACACATCAATTCCGACCCCGATCCTGTAATTCACTCGCATTTTCTCGTCAAGAAGCGTCTCATTATCGTACACCTTGGCGTATGGGTAAAAATAGTTTTCAGTATTCCGATGTGTTGCAATCTTAAATCTATCGTCTTCAAACCCCTTGATAAACCTTTCGTAGTCCTCTCTCATCATGGTAATGTCGATATCATCATCCCATGGGATAAATCCGGCATGTCGCACAGAGCCAATTAGTGACCCACCAATTAAAGAGTACTTAATACCCTGCTTCATGCAATAATTATGAACGGCTGTAAGCACATCCATCTGAATTAGCCTAACATCCTTAATCTCTCTCACAAAATCGCTCCTTTTATTGCCAGTAACACTATCTCTTCAGTTTTCTCATAACTGCATTTTTCAGCCAAGAAAACAACGCAGCTAAATGCTTCCTGCTTATTATTAACAAGAGTCCTAATGAACAAATAGAAATAATATAATGATTGACTGCCCCCGAGATAATAAGGACTGATTGAGCTACAATTATAACGGTATTGACAACCAACATTCTAAAATCTATCTCAAACGTATAGTATCTCCGACTGTGAAGCATCCGAATCACGCCAACGGCCATGTAGCTAATTGCCGTTGAAATCGAAGCAGCTATTACACCAATGGATGGTATCAAAGCAAAATTTATAGAAATGTTTATGATAGCAGCAATAATAGTAGTGACCGTCACAGCAATATTCTTTTTTAACGCGCCATATATAGCGCCAAAGAAAGAACCGAAGGAAAAGTATATAGCCCCTATCAATAGTGGCGGTACAAAAACCCAGGATGAATAGAAGTCCCTCCCGACATAAACCCTCATAAACACTTTAAGGATTAACAGAACCACACTTGCCCCTAAAAACATCGTTAATGAAAAGTATTTAAATACTGTAGAATAAAAATTCCGATCTCTATCAGAATCATATTTTTTTATTGCAGAAACGGACCACGCTTGAGAGAAAATAGTGGTTATTATTGACAATAATGCAGGTATTTTTGACGCCGCCGTATATAGTCCAAGATCTGATGCAGTAAGATACTTTTCAATCATTACACGATCAGAAGAATTAAGAACCCACCAAGAAAGATTGTTAGCTATTAACGGAGAGGAAAATTTCAGCATTTCTTTCATCAATGGCCAATCAAACGGTGCGCCTAATATGTCTTTGTGTGCTCCTATAGCGAAAAATAGCAGTACTGTTGGAATAACGTTAGCCAGTATATTTGCTAATAAATAGCCTTCAACGCCAGTATGCAAAACTACTAATGCAATTATATTAACAACTAATAACACAAGTGTATGAAGTACGCTCATTAATGCATATAACTTATTTTTCTCCTTGGCCTTAGCATAAGTAAAGGTTACTGTATTGCACATACTGGAAATTGATATCCATACAAGATATAGCTTCCATGATGCAATAGCAGAATACATATTAAATAGCGGCAAACAGGCCAGTATCACCAAGCTCCCCGTCGCCAATACAAGCATTGCATTTTTGATAACAGACCCGATATTATTCTCTTTAGAAAGGCCGAATCTTAGTACGGCATCCTGAATCACAACAGATGCAATAGGAATAATAATGTTCGCGCAGGTCAATACTAAATCTGCCAGCCCATATTCCTCTGTTGTCAGGATGTTCGTGTATAAGGGAACCAGAAAAAACGATATTAATTTTGATCCAAAACTCCCTAAAGCGAAAATGAAAGTATTCGTCAATAATGTGCTATAATCGTTTCTCTTTTGGTTCACTTGATTATTACTGCCCCTTTCACTCATCAACTTGCTCCTCACCGTTGCATCAATTGCACAGTGGATTTAGAAAGATCCGAATTGTAAAGACTGAAAACCGTGTGTGTGCCTTTTTTCAACAGGAGGAAGCTCCATATAGTTTCCGTACACTGTGGTCAAGTACTCATGATATTTTGTTATAATTGGAAACCTTGTATCTTCAAATGGTACATATTCAACATCTTCGAAATATTCTCTGATTGTTGATTCTTTTTCGTAGCCATAATACCCAGCTAAATTGCACACCATTTCAGTAGCTTCATTATCATATCGCTTCATATTTCTTTCCAAAGAAATCCTTAAATTATCAAAGCGCGTACAAATATTCATGATGTCGATAATTTTGAAGCCTATCACTTTTTTAATATTGCCTTTATCTTCGACTTCACATCCAGCCTTTCGAGACAGCAGCTTTATAAGTAAATAGTTCATCCAAGCTTGTTTGACTCTCAGCTTATACGAAGAGGGGATATTGTCTAACGGGAAAATGTCAATATAGATTCCCTTTTGATGCTTTGTTCTCTCTTGCCCAAATTGGACACAATATGTTCCTTTTATTAATATTTTTGCAAATCCATAAAAATAGTTTTTGTCAGTTTCCATTGTTTGCAAAATAAACTGATCTGATAGATCTGTTTTACAAGCATTTATGAAACGTTCATAATCATTGCGAAGCATCGCAATATCCATATCATCATCCCATGGAATAAACCCTTTATGACGAATTGCCCCTAACATACTCCCGCCTGTTAGAGTATATGTAATCCCATTTTTCACACAAACTCTGTCTATTTCCTCTGCAATCATCAAAAGGACTTTATGAAGATGCTGAAGTTCTCCCTCGTTCATGATTTCCATGTTGATGTCATTTCCTCCGTGACTTTTTTGCGCCATAATAATAGACTTGGATCTCACATACATCATCGATATTGCAAACGAGCCAAACAACACAGCAAAAAAACCTATAAATTGCCATGATGTCGTCATATCAAATATTCTTACCTCCAGCTTTACCAAAAGCGGATGGATAATATATATGGGAAGCGAATATAGGCGACCTAAGCGCACCATCAAATTATCTGAATTAACATTCTTCCATGTTAGAAGCATTATAAACACAGATATTGTCAGGGGTGTTGTGAAGATGTAACTGTCCCTTGATGCATTCAAATCAAGTCTTATTAATAATGCTCTTTCAATAATGCATAGAATGGTGAATCCAATTGTCAACCAGAGATGTCGTGTAAATATATTGTTATCCACACTATTCCTTGATCGCTCTTTCAACAGTTCTTTAATCTCAATCCCTATAAGAAAAAACGGTATTCCTACAAACCATGCATTTCGTGTTAGCATTGACGAAAACTCTCTACCAAAGAGTAGCAAAGAATACTTCCCCACTGCCAGTTGTCCAACAGTACCAACTATAATCAGGATTCGCCTAATGCTACGGTTCCCATACATGGGGTGATAAATCATCGCAATGAAAAGTGTGTAAATCATTGCAAGCATATACCAACTATGATCAGCCGCCAATGGCCTGTTTAGTAATACAAACTCTACCAATCTTGTCCGCGAAAACTTATCTTGAAGGAACGTATTTAGATCGTGTCGAACAATATGTAATCCGCACTCATATACAAGATATAAAAGGAACATGCCTAATGCTATTTGTATGTATCGCTTTATTTGTTGTTTTTGTCTCCCTTTTTGTATTACTGAATCGTACAAGTATCCCGTGATTATCATGAACAGCGGTACTGCGATCCGAGACAAGGCCAGAAGATACCCAGATAGGAAACCTGTTCCTGCAGCATGCTGGAAACACACAAGAAATGCAGCAATCGCTTTGACTAAGTCAATATTATTATTTCTTCCTTTACCGCTGTCTAAGCTCATTGTAAGTAAAACTCCTGCATTTTCTTGCTCTCGGTAATGATGTCATATCCAGCTTCTTTTACTATTTCCGAGTAAACACTACGATGCCTATAATCATTAACTTCGGTAGCAATGAGCGCATTAGCCCATTTATGGGGAGCATCTTCATCGTCAATTGATAATCTTTGTATTAAGTCTGTAACGGCCATTTCATCTGTTATCCTTTCAGAAATAACAGCCGGCAAACCGTTTGCCTGCTCTTCTATTAAAACAACAGGGAGGCCCTCGTACAAAGACGGAAGCACAAAGACGTCTAAAGCATTTAGAATAAAGGGGACATCACTTCTAATTCCCAAGAAATGAACCTTTTCTGTAATACCTATTTCTTCGCACATCTTTTTAATACGATCTTCTTCTTCCTGTACACCCCTGCCGATGATTATCAACACGCTATTATCAATTTGTCTTTGAACCTCTGAGTAAGTCTTAATGAGGAAGGGAAAATTCTTTTGGTCAGAGATCCTGCCAACAATGCCAAACGTCAATTCATTGGTTAACCCGAGTTCTTTCCTTGCCTTTGCTCGGTTTTCCTCAGAAAATTTATACTGATCAATTTCGATCGCATTTTTCATAACTCTTATTCTGTTGGCATCACTTGTCCTTTTCCCCCACATATAAATACCAGCATCTATTCCGCATGCAAATAAATCGGTAGCAAGAAACATTACGTACTTCGCTAGAATAATATTCAAAACTCGTTTCTTTTTACTCACTGGTTCATAGGCTATGTGGGAATGAGCAATTCTTTTCTTTACACCGTATTTCCGCGCATAGTGTAATACAAATAAAGCCCTTGAGCCTCGATGAGAATGTACGACATCATAATGACCATTCTTTATTATGGTTTGCATCTGCTGCAGGCATTGTTTTTTGTCCTTCTTGAATACTGGAAGTCTGTAAACTTCACACCCCATTGCCTTTAATGGAGCTTCAAAAATACCCTCTTCATAGTAATCATATATCATAAAATCAAAATGGATCTTTTCATGATCCATATTCGAGTAGTAATCAAATAATAATTTTGATACGCCGCCACCATCAAGGGATGAAAGCTCATGTAGCACTCTTATCATATTAGCTACCTCCAGAACACTCTGTATGGAACTGTACCAAATAGTGACTCTGCCGACCGAAATCCCATCCAAACAAATGCAATTACCATGATTACAAGTATTCCAAATCGTAGAATCCTTCTATTAGATACCGACGGAATATATCGAAGTGTCCGAGGAAATAATATCCAAATAAACGGTCCAAAGTAATACGACATTCTTCCCATGATATTTGCTCTCAGACCCGTTACACGGCAAACGATATACATTAAGGTCATAAATAGTAGGAAATCATTGGTCAATAAGGGATTGTCCAGTCCATCATTAAATTTACCAAGACTATTTCGTTTCTTATAAACAAGGACATAACATGCCAGCATAAAAAACAGGACATTTATCAACACTCCGTACAAGCTAATTATATTAATCGCTGCTCCGCTGTCTGAATAGAAATCAGCAAAATCTCGCCGTCCACCTATCAATGTGGATACCGCAACAAATAGTCTGCTATATAGAACATAAGATGCAACAACTACAACTATAGCACCTAAAATTTCTTTCCTTTTAAATTTCAATTTGAGGAGAAGTGGTGCCGCAATAAACACAATAGCGGAAGAATGCATACTAGTAGCCAAAGCAATTAGTAACACATATAGTACCCATTTCCACACCAATTTGAAGTTCGTCTTCCATACTTCAAGGGCGATTAGGATAATACAAATTGCAAGGCTTTGTCTGAGCATGGTTAGATACATAAACCATGTGTTACCTGCAATAAACATTATTGTAGATACTCTAACATCGTCCGAATTTCTATAAATAAACCATCCTGATACTCCAATTACCAAAATTGAATGGATCACTATCATCCATTGTGGATCTTGAGTAAAGAGACTAATAATTTTGTAAAATCCTGCAAACCCAACATCGTATGATGTTAACCCTAGTTGACCCCAACTTAAGTTGGCAATGGTCGAAAACATCCGATAATAATGGCTTGCTAGATCCCTTCCTACCGTATAATGCCGTAATGCTGAGACAATTATCATTAATCCAAAGCAAAAAACAGCATATCTTCTTTTGTCTTTATTGCTGCCAGTTTTAGTTGTTAACCCTAAGAACAAACAAGCAAATAGGCTTACGATATATATAGTCATGTCCTGCTATCCCACACACCTCACTTTAAAATCGAAAATACACGTTGCGAAAAATCGATACTTAAGTACGAAGCAATAAGAGCCAATCGAACCTTTTGACGTGTTTTTTTATTGTGAATCACTACTTTTCGATACGACTTAATAATAGTTTTAATCGATCCACGTATTTCCGCATTCTTTTCATCTATAGGAATCATAAACAGGATAACTATCGCTATGTTTATCATTCTAGAAACATAACATTGCTGATAGATGTCCCTAACCAAACCGTTTTGAATCGCATTTTCCAGTTCAAATATAGAATCAACTTTTCTTTCGTCAAATCCGTTTCTCATCGCACTGGAGCTTCTTATAAAGTAGTAATAAAGCTTTTCCTCAAGGCAAACGACGCTTTTGATTCGTTGGAACACTTGGAATTTATAAGCAAAGTCCTCGCCAATTTTCATTTTCTCGTTAAAGCGCTCCTGGTGTAACACTTCTCTTTTATATAAACTTCCCCAGACCGCACCGAATTCATATCCTTCATATGGCTGAAACATATAGCACAAGGCTTCTACAGCTTCTTTTTGATTCATTTTGATTTTATTTTCCGAATGTACAAACACACTTGCATCAACCACGTTATCTTCTTCAACATGGACGGCCGCACACATTACAGCATCAGCAGATGTTTCTTCCAGTACTGCATACATTTTTGATAAGCAATTTGGAGCAACATAATCATCTGCATCAACAAAGAAAATATAATTACCTGTTGCATGATCTAAGCCAAAATTTCGCGCTGCTGAAACTCCTTTATTTATCGTATGGTACACCTTAATTCTTGCATCTTTCTCTGCGTATTCATCACAAATTGTTCCAGAGTCATCTGTAGATCCGTCATCAATCAGAAGTAGTTCTAAATTGCGCCTATCTTGTGTCAGAATACTCTCTATAGACTTTCTCAGGAGGATCTCCTCAACGTTATATACGGGCATGATCACTGATATCATGTCATATCCCCCTAATTTGCTCAATTACGTTATCATAAGGAAGCTTAACAATACTGTTTTCCGGTACTTTCCCAGATATCACACAACCGGCACCTATAACACAGTTGTCACCAATTTCAGCGCCTTTAAGGACAATCACATTACTTCCTAGCCAACAGTGGCTTCCTATTTTCACGGCAGCAACAGAATAACCCTGTTGCTTAATTTCATTTGAAGAGTCCCGAAATTTATGGTTATGGTCATATACTTTAACTCCTTCTCCAAATATGCTTCCATCTCCAATTTTGACACTCTGTAAAGCATTTATAGAGCAATGATTGTTAAAAAAACAGTTATCACCTATTATTACTGATCCATTCTCACCAATCATCAATGAGAAGTCTTTTCGGAAAGTTGTATTCTTCCCAAAGCAGACACTTTTCCCATAGACAAGCTTATAAACCAGCATTTTTATGAAAGCAATTATATGGCGCAATGCTTTTATAAATACCACTTATGGCCTCCTGCAAAAGTCATCCCATCAATTGGCAGTAATACTCTCCTAGCTTCTTGCCTTCCTCAGCAGAGTCGAAACCAGCATCTCTTACTTCAATTGACCGATTTGTCCTATTATTCATAGCTATTCTTGTTTCTGTTAGTGCTATTTCCGCCCATTCTCCTGCTGTCTTATCGAGTCCAATAAAGAAACCAATATCATCACATGGGCTTGATTCACGTGGAATCTCTGTAGAGAAAAGCATTGGTAATCCGCAGCACTCAGCTTCCACACCTACAACTGGGAGCCCCTCATATAGACTAGGAAGAAGGAATGCATCCATGGCGTTGTAGAACTGCTGTATGTCTTCTCGACGGCCGAGATAAAGAATTTGATTTTCAATCCCGTATTCACTGATTCTCCGCAGCATTGATTCCTTTAGGTCCCCATCACCGATCAAAATCAGCCTTGCTTTAGGTTCGCGCTTCACAATCTCATTAAAGATATCAATGATGAAAAGTGTATTCTTTTGCGCGGTAAGCCTTCCAATGTGCCCAAAAACAATGTTGTCCTCTATCCCGAGCTCCTTACGGGTTTTCTCTCTCAAGCCCGGATCAAATCGGTTTTTCTCTGTGTCAATGACTGTTTTGAATACTTTAACCTTGCCTTCGTCAAAAGCTTTGTCGCCGAATTGCCATCTACCGCACACTTCTCCATTAGCCATGTAATGAGTAGAAAAGCAACCTGCAAATGGCTTAAGTATATTTTTTAGAACATTTTTGTTATCATCCTTGTGACTCATGGAGATACATTCATTGATACGAATAGGAATCCCAGCCTGCTTGCCTGCAAGCATGGCAAATAGATTCATCGTGCTATTGTATCCATGCATTATCGGATATCTGTTTTCTTTACATATCCGACGTATCTCTTTCATGTTTGCAAGAATACTCTGATAAGGTGGAATCATATACACCTTACCGCCTAACAACTCAATTTCTTCTATTGGCACAGAATTAGAGTCAGTATCGCAAAAGAAATCGAACTGGATTTTTTCTCTATCAATATGTCGATAATACTCCATCACGAGGTTCTTCTTTCCGCCAGAGTGCATCTTCCCCATGATTACTGCAACACGAATCATTTTTTGTCCCTTCTATTTGCTACCGTACATAGAGCCTTGTTCCGGCACCCCCGGCAAGAATAATTCCCTTCATCATGACCTCCATCGCTTACAGGCTATAGAACCCTTTCATAAACTCCGCTGTTTTCTTAATGCCTTCTTTGAGGCTGATAGGGTTCAACGCACCATACGCAGTCTCAAATCGCTTTATATCCAAGTAATTCACCGGCACATCAACTTTTCTGGCTTCCGTGTACCGAACATTGACTTCTATCCCTAGAGCTTCCTGAATGGTTTCAAGCACCTGCTTAATGGTTGTTCCATAACCACACCCAAGATTGAATGTATGGTGCCGGTCTGTGCCGTTAACGATCTTCTGGATCCCTCTTACAGCATCATCGATGTAGATAAAATCACGGACAACTGATCCGTCTCCATAAACGTTGATCTCTTCGCCTTTTAAAGCCTTATAAGTAAAGGTTGTCACTGCTCCAAGGACACCATTGGGCCTCTGGTAGGGGCCATACGGATTTGTGAGTCGTATGATTCTGTAATCCAACCCGTGCATATAGTTGTAAAGATAAAGAAGCTTCTCTATCGTGACCTTTTGAATCCCATAAGATGTAATCGGATTTGTCGGTGTCTTCTCATTGAGCGGACATTCAACTTCTTTCCCGTACACCGTTCCACCAGAGGAAAGAAACACAACCTTCTTAACCCCCTGATGCACACACGCCTCAAAGAGATTGGCAGACAGAACAACATTACCCTTTAGCTCTTCCGCAATCGCCTGATTTGAAGTAGTCGGTACTGTCGTGCTCACAAGGTGATAAACAACATCCTGCCCTTTTACCAATGACTCATAATCAGCATCCATAGTCAGATCAGACTGAATAATCCTTAGGTTCGGAATTTTCAAATTCTCTAATGTCGTAAAATGTGTTTTATTCCGATCTACCACGGTAATGCTGTTTGAAGGATCCTTAGCCAAGTCAATGACCAAATTTGTTCCTATAAATCCAGCTGCGCCCAAAAGAATTACGTTCACAAAAACTCTCCATTCATTTATCTGTTAAAGGGATTTCTCCCGGCCTATTAGCAATCTGATCAGCTTGAAAGCTTCAATAAAGCAAACAGCTACCGCCACACCAACGAAATCTCTGATGAGGTCACCTGTACTGAACTCTCTCCCCGGCAGCAGCGTCTTCACGCATTCGTCAACCACACCGATGCCGCAAGCAATAGCTGCACCGACCCAATTCTTCCACCCTCTACTCCTGCAGAATCCACACACCGCTAATCCAACGATGAAGTATTCCAGGATGTGGACGTTAGATCGCAAACTCTTATACTCAACATCTATCCCTATACTCCCCAGCCATGATCTGACCGCTTCGCTCAGGTCTCTGCTCTGGATTCTGAAACGGAAAGAACAGGACCATGAGAATCGCAAGGATCAGGAAGAAGAGTGCTGTTTTCTTGTTTGACACATTGGTTTTCCTTTTTTCGTATATCTTGCATAGGCCAGTCACTGTGCCTACCACATCTTGTGTCTGTGCTTGCCACTTGCACATAAGAAGTAACAGCACATAAAATGAACTAAACTTTTACGTTCTCCGTGAAAAACTCTTTCCCAGATAAACTCTTTACTGACAGTTCTCGGACTTTGAACCCTAAATTAATCAAAGTTTCCCAGTAGGTTTTTATGCTTTACTAGTGTCGGAGTTTCGCTCTCATCTAGCTCATATCTGCACAGTCCAATCATACTGATATCAAGAATAGCTACGCTTCCTGCCGTGATTTTCAGGATTTCCCATAGCTATCATTCAAAAATCAAAAGGTATGGGCTTTACTTTCTAACATGCTTGGGCTTCGATACCGGTGCTTCTCTGTCTCTATTCCAGCTCAACGACACTTCTCTGGGATTATTGTTTATTTGGCCCCCTTATGTGTTAGCACTACCCAGACCGTTTTCAGCAAGATAATGATGTCCAGCCGCAGACTCCAGTTCTCGATGTAATCACGATCTAGTCTGACGACTTCATCAAAATTCGTGATCTCGCTTCTTCCGCTGATCTGCCACATGCCTGTAAGTCCGGGTTTCATACTGGCGCGGATGCGGTGCCGCATATCGTATTTTTCCCACTCGCCCAATGTACAAGGCCGCCAGCCTACCAGGCTCATTTTGCCCATGAGAACGTCTGCAAACTGAGGAAATTCGTCTAATGATGTCGATCTTAGAATGTTACCGATTCCAATCGGTTTGCCGTTCTTATCCTTTTTCTCACTGCCGATAATCCGAGGGTCGTCATCCATTTTGAACATCATTCCATCCCGGATTTTGTTCTGAGCCATCAGCTCGGCTTTTCGTTCTTCTGCGTCCAGATACATGGTTCGGAATTTATGCATTTTGAAAGTTTTTCCGTTCTGACCTACCCGTTCCTGAGTGAAGAAAATCGGGCCGGGAGACTTGATATAAATTGCAGGAGCAATAAAAAGGAAAAGGATACCTGTTAAGACGCAACCGATCAGTCCTCCCA
>AUXO012579256.1_pt1 | contig 12047 bp, 14 predicted proteins | sample 768731 | NCBI WGS metagenome assembly AUXO01 (sample SAMN02715735, study PRJNA202380) | gut metagenome | biome: sheep rumen | host: Ovis aries | place: New Zealand: Palmerston North | reverse complement strand
TATTAATGGATTTATATATGTTGATTATAATACATTTGTTAATAGTGAGAAAGTTATTGATAATATTATTAAAAATATGCCTTGTAATTTGAGTAATTTAGAAAAAATAAGATATGTGTATATTTATTTAGGTAAGATTCTTAGTAGTGATATTAATACTTTAGAAGATAAGAATGAAGTTATATCTTTTAGTAATATTAGTACTATTAATAATATATGGGGTAGTATTAATAAGGGTAAGACTAATGGTATTACTATATCTAAGATATTTATGTATATATTAGCTAGAGTTGGTATTAGGAGTGAACTTATTAATAGTAGTGTTAATAGTATTGGTAATAAAGTATATTTAGATGATAATAAATATATAGTGGTTAATTTATTTAATGATTTAGCTTATATACAAGGGGGATTTTGTCTTAGATATTTTGATAAGTATAATAGTGATAAAAAGATAGATAAGAAACTTGGATATATAAGTGATGAATATACGGATTATTATTTAGATAAAGCGTTATCTAATATAGATTTGTTAGATAATAATGCCGTGGGGATTATTTTATCTTTAACGGAGAAGATTATTGATATAGAGAGTATTGGTACTTTAGAATTATCTAAGATATATAGTGATATTTTTGATAATTATTTACCTAATTATGATGTTAAAATTAATAATTTTTATGTAGTAGATAAAAATTATAAAAAGCATTTTATTGTTATTAATTATGGAGAAGAATATTATAGTTATAATTATAATAAGAAATGTTTTATTAAAGTTAAATATGAAGATATTTATAATAATTTAGAAAATCATTTAATTGGTATATATAATGATGAAAATTTTATTAGAAATAGGGAAGAAGTTAGGGTATGATTGTTAAGATAGATAATTTGTCTCATGATTTAAAGGGTATTTCAAGAGTTAATGGAAAAGTTACTTTTATAGATAATGCTTTACCAGGTGAAGTTGTAGATATTAAATTACTGGAAGAGAAGAAGTGTTTTAATAAAGGTAAGGTTATTTCTTATATTGAGAAGAGTAAGGATAGAATAGAAAATATTTGTCCTTATTTTGGTGGATGTGGTGGTTGTTCTTTTAGTGGTATTATTGAATATAAGAAGAATATTTTTAGGGATATATTTAAGAGATATGCTAATATGGATATTACTCCTGATGTTATATATAGTGATAATATTTATGGATATAGAAATAAAATTAGTATGAAGATTAATAATGGTAAACTTTCTTTAGTAGAAGAAAATTCCACAGAACTTGTTGATATAGATAAATGCCTTCTTTGTAATGATAAGATTAATATGGTTATTGAAAAGTTAACTAGTGTTAATTTAAATGGTCTTAAAGAAGTTATTATTCGTGGTGCTGATAGTATTATGGTTATATTAAAAGGAGAATATGATTATGATATTATTATTAAATTATTAGAGGGATATGTTGATAGTATTATATATAATGGTAATTGTATATATGGAGATGAATATATTATTTGTAATATTGATAAGTATAGATATGCTATATATCCTGAATCTTTCTTTCAAGTTAATACTTTGATGATTAGTAAGTTATATGATAAAGTTAAAGAGTATGCTGGTAAAGGAGATAAACTCTTAGACTTATATTGTGGGGCTGGTACGATTGGTATTTATTTAGCAGATAATTTTAATAAAATAAGAGGTATTGAAATTAATAAGGATGCTATTAAAGGAGCTAATCTTAATAAAAAGATTAATGGTATTAAAAATATTTCTTTTGAACTTGGTAACGCTAATAATATTAAGATAGAAGAAGATACAGTAGTAGTGGATCCTCCGAGAAGTGGACTTGATGACAAGACGAGAAACATTATTATTAATTCTAATGTTAAGAAATTAGTATATGTATCGTGTAATCCTATTACTTTTGCTAGAGATATTAATATATTTAAAGATAAATATGATATAAAGAGTGTTACTTTATTTGATAACTTTCCTAATACTATTCATATGGAGAGTGTGTGTCTATTAGAAAGAAGGTAGTACATGAAAAGAGTTAATAAAGATTTAAAAAAATACATAGAAGAAAATATATTTCCTAAATATGATAAATTTTATGCACATGGAATGATACATATTAATAATGTAATAGAAAATATGATGATGCTTGCTGAATACTATGATTTGAATGTAGATATGGCATATACAATTGCAAGTTATCATGACTCTGGGTTAGGTATAGATCGTGAAAATCATGAATATGAATCTGGAAAGATATTAATAAATGATAAAGAATTAAAGAAGTATTTTAGTGATGAACAACTTGATATAATGAGAGAAGCTATTGAAGATCATAGGGGTTCTAGGAAGACAAGACCAAGAAATTTTTATGGAGAATGTATATCTGATTCTGATCGAGATTTTGATATTTCAATATTAGCTAGAAGACAAATAAATACAACATTAAAATGTTATCCAGAGATAAGAACGTTTGATGAACATTTTGAAAGGTGCTATAAGTATATTTGTGGAAGAATTAATTCATCTGGAGTTTTTAATCTATGGACTAATAATCCTATTTTAGTAGAGAGAAGAGATAAGTTTCAAGAGGATTATTTAAATAAAGAATATGCAAGAGAAATATATAAAAATGAATGGAATAATGCTATAATGGATGGAACAATGGATAAAATACTAAACTATTATGAAGATTACTAATGTAGTTTGTTAGGAAGAAGTAAATGAACTATTCGGAAATTCCTGATGATTGATAACCGAAAGTTAATCTTACAAGGGATGTGATTTATGAAAAATAAATTTTTACTAATTTTTATATTAGTATTATATATTGTTATTCCAATATTAATATTATATAATAAATTTTTATATGATATAAAATTTTATCTTTTAACCGTTATTGGATTAATAGTTTTTCTTTTTATGAAATTATATAAAGTATCAAATAAGGAATTAGGAATAACTAAAAATAATTATTATAGTTCTATTAAGAGAAACTTTGTATTAATTTTGATTTGTTTAATTGCGATTATTATTTTAAAATTATTCCATATTGATAAATATAATCCTAACGAAACAATTGTATTTTATATTTTTTATATTTTAATATCGTGCCCTATGCAAGAGTTTTTGTATAGAGGGGTATTTGGATATTTTGATATTAATAGTAAGTATAATTATTTGTGGATTGTTTTATCTAGTTTTTGTTATTCTTTTATGCATATTATTTATAAAGATATTTTGACTTGTGTATTAACTTTTTTTGTAGGAGTTATATGGTATTTACTTTATAAAAAAGATTATAATTTATGTGGAGTTACTTTAAGTCATATTGTATTAGGGATATTTACAATTGCATTGGGAATTGTTAACTAAAAAATTATACTTAATATTATGCATATAGAGAGTGTGTGCTTATTAGAAGTAAATGAACTATTAGAGAATTTCTAATAGTTGATAATAATGGTACTTAGATTTAGTGCTTTATTTCATGATATTGGTAAGCTTTATGTATATAAAGAAGATGAAAATGGTATCGGGCATTTTTATGGATACTGGATTATATCTAGAGATATATTTGATTCTTTTGTAGATAAATATCATATTGATGATAAGAAAATTATTTCTAATCTTATTTATTATCATGATATTAATATTGGTAAATTAGATGAGGAAAATATTAGGTATATTATTAGTGTTCTTGGGATAGAAAATATTTCTTTATTATATAATCTTAAGAGAGCAGATCTTTTAGCACAAAATAGTAGGTACCATTATATGATAGATAATCTGAATAGAGAAGAAAAGAAATTGCTTAGGAGTAAGTATGAGAAGATATGATAATAAAAATATTAACTATGATAAGTTAGTTAGTTATGGTTTTATATTAGAGGGTAATAATTATATATATAATAAGAAAATTCATAATGATGAATTTAATGTTATAATTAGTGTTATTAGTGATGTTATTACTTCAAAAGTTATTGAAGTAGATAGTAATGAAGAATATATACTTGTGGACACATCATCTACTGGTAGTTTTGTATTAGAACTTAATAAGGAATATGAAGAAGTTATTAATGATATTTTTAATAAATGTTTAGATAAATATGATTTATCTGATGAAGTTATTTTTTATATTAGAAGCAAGTATGGTGATGAATTAGAGTATTTATGGGAGAAGTTTCCTAGTTATGCGGTAGTTAGAAATAAGAAGAATAAGAAGTGGTATGCTTTAATTGCTGAGATAGAAAAGAATAAGTTAGTAGGAGAATCTAAAGAACTTGTATGGGTACTTAATTTAAGGTGTGATAGGGATATTGTTGATAATGTTAATATATTTCCTGGATACCATATGAATAAAAAGAGTTGGATTAGTATTAATTTATGTGGTAATATAGATATAGAAGAAGTTTATAATCTTATTGATAGGAGTTATTTATTATCAGGTAGGAAATGATTATAAAAGAAATAAGGAAAATAGAAAAGGAGATTAAAGTTTATGCAAAAAAGTAAGGTTTATTTTACTAAGGAGATTAGTAGTGAGAGTTTGATTAGAATATATGAAGTTCTTGGAGTTGAATTAGATGGTAAAGTTGGTATTAAGGTATCTACTGGGGAAAGAGGGTCTAAAGGTTATTTAAAGGCTGATTTGATTGGCCCTTTAGTTAAGAAACTTGGTGGTACGATAATTGAATGTAATACGGCTTATCCAGGTGCTAGAACTAGTTATGAGGAACATATTAAGGTTGCTATAGAACATGGTTTTACTAGTATAGCGGATATTGATATTATGGATAGGGATGGGGAGTTTAAGATTCCTGTTAAAAGTGGTAAACATTTAGAGTATGATATTGTTGGTAATAATTTTAAGAATTATGATAGTATACTTAATTTAGCTCATGGTAAAGGTCATGCTATGGGCGGATTTGGGGCTAATTTAAAGAATGGGTCTATAGGTATTGCTTCAAGAAATGGTAAGGCTTATATTCATAGTTGTGGACAAACTGAAGATCCTAATGAGTGTTGGAATGTTAAATATCAACAAAAGGATTTTATCGAGAGTATGGCTGAAGCTGCGAAGGCTGTTAGTGATTATATTAAAGATAATAATAAAAAGATTGTTTATATTACAATTATGAATAATATTAGTGTTGATTGTGATTGTGATGCTCATCAGGGAGATCCTGTTATGGGTGATTTGGGAATAGTAGGTAGTTTAGATCCTGTGGCTAATGATCAGGCTTTTATTGATATGTTATGGAATAGTACTGATCCAGGTCATACAAAGATGATGGAACGTGTTGATAGACAAGAAGGTAGACATATTACAGGGTATGCTTCAGAGATTGGACTAGGTAGTACTGTTTATGAACTTATTAATATAGACTAGAGGATATTATGAATAATAAAAATGATGATAGATATGTTAATTATTTAAGCGAGAAGGTTTATTCTTCAAATTCTATTGATGAATATGAAATTAGATCATTTTTTGATGAACTTGTTTATAGAAAAAGAGAAGACCCTGTTGAAGGTGGCCTTCAGGCTAGTATGATTGTTTTATCTAATAGATTTGCGGCGAAGGTAAACGAAGAAGATGGTTATGGTCTTCACATATGCGAATATGTTAACTTAGTAAAATATTTATATAACAATCATAAATATTTTAGTCAAGAAGCAATGAAATTTCCAATGCTTTATTCTAAAGAAAGTAGTATTATTAGCGAAGAAGGAGTAGAGGTTAGAATTTTAGATGGTGATAAATCTTTAATTATTTATATTTCTTCATTTAAAATGATAAATGATTATCAAAAAGAGGTATTAAAAAAATTATTATTAGTATGTAAAGAAAAATTAGATAATTATCAAAATATTGAAATTGGTATTAATGCTCCTAATGTATTATTAGAGAGTACTAATTTAGATATAGATAATTATGAATCTATTAATTCAATAATAGATGGTAAAAATGTTAAAAGAAAGAGGTAGTTATGAAGAGGTATTTTAATTATTTAATTAAAGGAATATTTGCAGGGTTAATGATTGGTATTGGTGGTACGATATATTTATCTTTAGATAATAAGATGGTTGGTTCGTTTTTATTCTCAATAGGATTGTTAATGATATGTATGTATAATATGAATCTATATACTGGTAAGATAGGGTATATTGTTGTTAATAATAAGAGTTATTTAATAGAATTATTACTAACTTTGATTGGTAATTTTATTGGTACTTATATACTTGCTTTTTGTATGATAAATAGTAGATTTAGTTCTATTAGCGATAAAGCTAAGACTATATGTGAAATAAAACTTAATGATAATTTACTTAGTATATTAATTCTTTCTTGCTTATGTGGAGTACTTATGTATATAGCTGTTAATAATTATAAGAAACATAATACTAGTATTGGTAAATATATGGGTATTTTTATGTGTGTTATGGTCTTTATATTAAGTGGGTTTGAACATTCTGTTGCTAATATGTTTTATTTTTCAGTAGCGGGCTTGTTGTCTTGGAATACTGTATTATATATATTGGTAATGGTTATAGGTAATTCTATTGGGGCCATACTTATAGCCTTATATGATAATAAAATAAATAGAATTTAAAAAAATATTCTAATTTTTTATAGAAATATTGTATATATATTATAGAGAAGTATTAGTGCTTCTTTTCTTATGAGGAGGAAAAGTATGAATTTAAAAAAATTACCTAGTGAAGAAAAACCTAGAGAGAGATTGCTTAAATATGGAAAAGAAAATATTTCTAATGATGAATTAATTGAAATAGTATTAAAGTCTGGTAATAAAAAGTGTGGTATTAAGGATATTTCTCATAATATTTTATCTTCGGTTAATAATATTAGTGAACTTAAGAATAAGAGTATTAATAATCTTAGCTATATTGAAGGTATGAGTAAAATTAAGGCTATAGAGTTAGTAGCAGCAATTGAACTAGGAAGAAGAGTATATGAAGATAATAAATTTGAAAATCTTGTTAAACTTACTACTCCTAATACTATTATTAATTATTTTCATAATTTGTTCAAAGATAAAAAGCAGGAATATTTTTATGTTATTTATTTGGATAATCAAAAGAATTTTATTGATAAGAAATTATTGTTCAAGGGTACCACTAACTACTCTTTAGTTCATCCTAGAGAAATATTTAAGGAAGCTTACATGTTATCATCCTCTTATATTGTATGTATTCATAATCATCCATCTGGAGATGCTACTCCTAGTAAAAATGATATTGAAGTTACAAAGAAAATTAAGATGATTAGTGATATTCATGGCATTGGATTAATGGATCATATTATTATTGGTAATAATAATTATTATAGTTTTTATGAAGATAATAATTTATAGTCTTTTATTTTACTTTAAAATATTATATAATTATTGTGATGGGAAAGTGATAAGATGCTTGGTAAGAAAAAGAAGATACCTAAGAAATATATTGTTATTGGTATTATTATATTAATTATTATTATACTAATTATTTTATCTTTTTCTTTGAAGAAAGATAAAAAAATGAATCCCATTTTTTCTTTTATTAGAGATGGAGTTTTATCTGTAGAAAAGTTTGTTTCTTATCCTTTTATATTTGTTAAAAATAAAGTAAATGATTATAATGATTTGATGGATGTTAAAAAAGATAATGATATTCTTAAGACCTCAATAGATAGAATTGATTCAGTAGAGACAGAAAATGTTGAATTAAGAAGACAACTTGAGGCACTTAAAAGTGAACTTAATATTGATTATACTTTAAGTGATTATGAATATTTAAATGGTACGGTTATTTCTAGAAATGTTGGATATTGGTTTAATACTATTACTATTGATAAGGGTAGTTATAGTGGTGTTGAAAAGGACATGGTTGTTATTAATGCTAAAGGTTTGATTGGTAAAGTTATTAGAACTACTACTTTTACATCAGATGTTAGACTTATTACTACTAGTGATACTAATAATAAAATTTCTGTTAGTGTAAGTAATGGCGGGGATAATTTATATGGTTTAATTAATAGTTTTGATTATGGCAATAATTACTTGGAAGTAGAAGGAATTAGTAATACTAAAAATGTTTCTATAGGAAATAAGGTTTATACTTCTGGACTTGGTGGTATTTTTCCATCTGGTATCTTAATAGGAGAGGTATCTGATATTACTACTGACTCATATGATTTGGCTAAGCTTATTAAAGTAAGACCTTCTGTTGATTTTAATGATATTAATTATGTTAGTGTATTAAAACGAAAGGGTGTAAATAATGATAATTAGTATTGTTTATTTGGCTATTTCATTAATAATGGAAGTTATTATGTCTAATTTCTTTCCTAGTACTTTGACTAACGTCAGTTTATTTACGACGATTTATACAATTGTTGGACTTGCTATTTTATATCCGCATTTTAATAATGATAGAAAGTTCTATTTACTAACTATATTATGTGGCTTTTTATTTGGTATTTTATATACTTCTACTTTTATATTTAGTTTGGTGTTATTTGGATGTGTTGGTATTATGATTAAAATATTATACAATATTTTCCCGGAAAATATTTTTATGACTAATCTAATTAGTTTTATTTGTATTATGACATATCATATATTATGTTTTATATTACTTAGTATATTTAGTAGTATTAGTTATTATTTTATTAGCTTAATTAATATTTTAATTGGAAGTATTATTATGACAATAGTATATACGACGATTAGTTATTATATTATTAATTATATTTTTAATAGATTTGGTATTAAGTATATTAAATAAAAAAATTTCTTTAGATAAAGAAATTTGGTTCGTTATTATAATTTGAAGTAGTACTTTTGGTACTATTTTCTTTTTGATTATTGTTAATAGCGGAATTACTGGTTTTTTTTGTTTTTGGTGGTTCTGTTTCATCTTTAAAAGCAGATGCTATTTTTATCATAGACTTCATATTATTTATCATTGGTCTAACTTCTTTTACTACTGGTATGGCATCTCTTACTACTCCTAAAGTACGTGAAACATTATTTAACATACCATTCCAATTTATATTGTGAATACCTCTAAAGAGATTACGTATTCCTCCTGAATTAAGAATTGCTTGTGAAAATCCTGGATTTATATTATACGGGGTATATGGCATGTTGCTAGGTGTTATAAATGGTCTATAATTATTTCCATACATAAATAAGACTCCTTCCTAAAATAATATATGAAAAATATTAAAAAGATGTTAAAAAAGTTTTGCTTTTGTGGTATAATTATTTGTAGAATAGGTGATTAGATGAACGGACAAGTTAAAAATCAAGTAAATAATCATAATAGTAATAATAATAATAATTCTAATTTTAAATCTAGTTTATCTGGCAATGCTCTTTTAACTAAGGAGAAGGTTAGATATAAATATATTTGTTATGATAAAAATGGTAAGCAGATAAAGGGATATTTTGACGCTTATAGAAGAATGGATGTGGAATCTTTTCTTACTTCACAGGGATATAAGATAGCTAATATTACTCCTACTAAGATTAGTAAGATTGATAAATTTCTGAGTTTAGAGAAAAAGATGAAGTATAAAGACTTAAACTTTTTCTTAACGCAATTATCTACTTATGTTAAAAGTGGTATTCCTCTTACGGAGTCTATTGTTATACTTGAAAATCAGACTAATAAAAAGTCTAATAGGGATTTGTTTAAGAGAATTACTTACGAATTAAATACTGGCGCTCCTTTTAGTGAAGCATTAGCTAGACAGGGTAATGTTTTTCCTAAACTTTTGATTAATATGCTTAAAACTTCGGAACTTACTGGTAATTTGACAGAGGCTTTAGATGATATGGCTGCATATTATAAGACCGCTGATACAAATAGAAAACAGATTATTTCTGCTCTTACTTATCCTAGCGTAGTACTAGTAGTGGCAATGGGAGTACTTACTTTCTTACTTATTTATATTGTACCTAAGTTTCAAGATATTTTTAATCAGCTTGGTTCAGAACTTCCTGGTATTACTAAAACTTTGATTGCGGTTAGTTCTTTTGTTCAAAATAATATTATTAAAATAGTTTTAACAATTGTTGCAATTGTTATAATTGTTATTGCTATGTATAAAAACATTAAGAAGGTTAGATATGGTATACAATGGTTTTTAATGCATATTCCGGTTATTAAGGATGTATTTATATATAATGAAATAGTTATGTTTACAAAAACTTTTTCATCATTAATAAGACATGATGTTTTTATTACTGATAGTATTGAAATGTTAGGTAAGGTTACTAGTAATGAAATATATAAGGATATTATTAGGGAGGCTGTTACTAATTTGAGTACTGGTAGTGGACTTGCTAAAGCTTTTGAAAATAAGTGGGCTTTTCCGAGAATTGCTTATGAAATGATTCTTACTGGTGAAAAAACTGGTAGACTTAGTAGTATGATGGAAAGTGTTGCTTCTTATTATGAAGAAGAACAAAGAAATATGGTACAGAGGCTAAAAAGTTTTATTGAACCTGTTATGATTGTTCTTTTAGCTTTTATAGTAGGTGTTGTTCTTTTATCAATATTTCTTCCAATGTTTAAGATGTATGAGGGTATACTATAATGGAGACTTTATATAATATATATATTTATTTTGTTGTATTTGTATTTGGTACTGTTATGGGGAGTTTTCTTGATGTAGTTGCAGTTAGATTATCTAAAGAGGAATCAATATTATGGCCTGGTAGTCATTGTGATAATTGTAATCATAAACTTAGATGGTATGAGAATATTCCAATAATATCTTTTTTGGTACAAAAAGGAAGATGTACTAATTGTAACTGTATAATACCTATTAGTACTTTAATGATAGAAGTAATAACTGGTGTTTTATATTGTACTTCGTATCATTCTTTTGGATTTAGTCGTGAATTTGTTATAAGTTTAATATTTATTTCATCACTTATAGCTATAATAGTAGCTGATATTGAATATATGATTATTCCAGACGAGGTAATAGGAGTATCAAGTATATTAATAATTATATGTGAACTTATCTTTTTTGGGCTTAAGTATACTAGTGAAAAAATAATATCTGGAATACTTGCTTTTGTCTTAATGTATGTGATAAAATTAATAGGGGATAGGCTATTTAAGAAAGAAAGTATGGGTGGAGGAGATATCAAATTAATGTTTTTGTTTGGTATAGTAATTGGTTTTCCTTTATCAATATGTAATATTTTTTTATCTACTTTTATTGCTTTTCCGGTAGCGGTGTTTATGTTGTTATCTAGGAAGGATAATTTAATACCTTTTGGGCCCTTTTTAGCAATGGCTGCAATACTTTTAAATATATCAAAGGTTAGCATAGATAGTATAATTAATTTTTTAATAAAATAGGAGGAAGTATATAATATGAAAACGAAAGTTCAATTAAAAAATCTTTATTTAATAGCGGTTATTGCTATTGGCCTTATAGGACTAGGAGTAGGTTCTACTTTTGCTATGTTTAATGCTAGTACTAGTATTGACAATCCGATTGCCTTTAATTCAAATCTTAGTAGTATTAATTTACTAGCAGAAACGATAGAAGTGACAGTACCTGCGGGAGAAGATAAAAATGTTGATATAGTTGTATCTAATACTAGTATTGATAGTCTAAATTATACTGCATGGTATAGTCCTACATCTAATGATTTAGTAGTAGGTTCTACATCTTCAAATAATAGTTATGGACCTGTAGGAACTCTTTCTACTTCAGCTAATTTTACTTTAACAGTACAATTAAGAAATAAAGGGGATACGCCCATTACTGTTACTATAGGTGTATCATCATCTGATTCTCAAGTAGTTATTTCTGAGGGAACCACTGTTATTCCTTCTACTCAGTTACTACCTTATGCTGCTAAGTATATAACTAATTTATATAATGCTGCAGAAAAGAGTAATGCAACTGTAGATAGTATTACATATAATTTAGCACCAAGTGTTAATTTAATGAATGATAGATACGGCTCTATGGATACAGACATTGATGGAGGAAATATTCG
>AUXO016628296.1_pt1 | contig 12048 bp, 11 predicted proteins | sample 768731 | NCBI WGS metagenome assembly AUXO01 (sample SAMN02715735, study PRJNA202380) | gut metagenome | biome: sheep rumen | host: Ovis aries | place: New Zealand: Palmerston North | reverse complement strand
CATGGTATTTGAAGAGGTTTCCGTCCCCGTGTGGGGTGTGAGTTGCATCCTTGCACCGAATGGGCGGTTGTAATCTTTACGTGCCGTTTCCGTCCCCGTGTGGGGTGTGAGTTGCATCCTGGACAGTTGACGTTATAGCACATATATTAAAAGGAGTTTCCGTCCCCGTGTGGGGTGTGAGTTGCATCCTTGCTTTGCACAGCTCCGTAAAGAACTTGAATTCGTTTCCGTCCCCGTGTGGGGTGTGAGTTGCATCTCCAAGATTTAGTATTGTTAACAGAACATATACTATATATTGTGCCTTGCAACAATTGGAAACTTAGTAAAAGCAGAATCTGTTTACAAAATGTTCACAAACGGTGCTTTTTTCAGTGCGAACCCCTGTTTTTTGATGGCATTTCAAACACATTTTTTCATAGATTCGCACCTTTATAATATCATATTTCGAGCAATTTGTCAAGTTTTTTGTTGATAATTTATAATCCGCTTGATTTCGTGCTACAAATTTGATAAATCACAGACCTGATCAGCCAAAGCCTTTCAGGTCTGTTTTATTCGCTTTTTTCTATAAACCGAGCCAGTTTCTAATATCTTTATCAAAATGAGTTCTAAACTCTGAAACATTAGCTGTTGATACTCTTTTTTTATCAAGACTTGAAACATATCTATACTCAACAACTACTCTGTTATCACACGGGATCTTGATCTCCTTATCCTCACCTTCATAGTCAGGCAAAACATTTGATATAGTTTTGAAACTAATATCAATCAACTCATCAAGCGTGTGATAGTCCAGCATAGATATAAAACGTACAAATTCCTTGTCAGAGCAATCATATGCTTCTACTTTATTGAAAAAACTCGTATCATCAAATTCAGCGATTATACTGATTATCCGTTCAGTGATAAATATCCTGTAATAGCTAAGTCTTGTTGGAGTAGTTTTCTTATGTGACAGAAACTGAACTATCTTGATGCTCATCTGCTGTTTTAACAAATCTTCATTTTCGCTGTTTTCTTTTTCTGCGAATTGATCTTCAGACAGTCGGCGTTTATTTTCTTCAGACGGTTTAAGTTTTTTTTCGTCCTGAAGTTCTTCACCGTTAAGCAATGCGATAATTTCATTGGAGTTTTGTTCATATTCAAGCCTTTTATCCTTCTTTTTTTGGTCTAAAGACTTAAATCTTATGTTCTGATATAGAAAAGTTGTGAAGCTTGCGCTTTTTTCATTTTGAGGATCATATTTGTCTATTGAATATTCTATTGCATCGTTATAAATATACGATTCAGGTGTATCATTCCAAACTATATTCTTGTATTTTTTAGAGCATTCTGTATACAGTTCCCAAAACAATCTTTTTTTCTCATTTGAATCGTTATTGCTCTTAGCGTTATAGTATGCGATTGCCAGTTCATTTATTCTGTCGTTTTCATTCATCACTATCCCCCCATTTCAGCAGATTACGGATACGGCTAAGGGGCTCTTTGACCTTGTTTTCAGCCATCATTCTAACGATTTCATCAAGGTAATTGAGAGAAGTGATATCGTATATTTTCAGAGAGTTTGTATTATGGTCTTTTTCGCCATAGACTATACATCCAAGAGAAACGTTGCTGTTGACTCTGTAGCCATAATTCACAGACATAGTAAGTATCTGACTCATGACCTTGGTTCCATATGTGATATCGCAGTAAAGCCGGTCATTATCGCTCATATTGGAGATGAGTTTTTCAAACATTTCAAGTTGAGTATCAAGACTGCTGTCATACGGGATATCGCATCTGGTTTCCTTGAAAGTAAAGCCCTTCTCCTTTACGAGAGCATTGACTTCGTCAAGCAGAGTTTCGTAGTTCTTTTCAGAATTCTTGTATTTGGCAACAACGGTGATAAGCTCAACTTCCTCTCCTTTTTCAGCGAATGCATTGAGGACGTTGATGATCGGATAATGCACTGCACGGTCATAACCGAGACTCTCGTTGTCAATGGGCACGTATACACCAGCCTCAAATTTGTCGGAAATCTGGAAATTGCTGATACATATAAATTTTTTCATTCATATCGCTCCTTTATAATTTAAGTTTATTGATCGCTTTATACAAGAATTCGTTTATAGCATTGACATTCAATTCACTGTCGACCTGATATCCATTTGTGCCAAAATACTCCTTAAGTTCATCAACCGGTGAACTTTCTTCGCTGGCATGATTCAGTCTGTTGCGGATAAATGTTTTGGCATAATAAATATCTCTGAAAATACTTTGTAATTCCTGTTTTGAAAGTTTATCTGTCAGCTTAAAAATAGTTCCGGTAGTATTATTTGTTATATATTCAATAACGTTCAAATGATTATCTTCAAATTTGGGTTTGAGATCAGGGTGGAAGATAGCATTGCTTAATGGTTTGTTATTATCGATAGATACGATAAAACCTTCAATTGTATTAGGATAGCTGTATTGTTTCTCTTTTATTATTACTGCAACTTCCGGATATTTTTCGAGCCTTTTTTGGATTTCTTCCATATTTCGGAGCTTTTTATCGAAATAGAACGCATTTTTTATCTTGAAAAATCTCTTAAGCTCTGACGCAACGGAGCCGAATTCATATTTTCTGAATGATTTATGAGAAGTTCTTCTAGCAAAGCTTTCGTAATCAATACAATCTGTCAATGCTTCAAGCACAAGCTGAGATGTGTTTTGGGAAGAGTTAAACTTCCTGAGGGGGTGATTGCCGCTTTTCGCACACTTAGCCACATTAGAGATTATACCTGTTATCTTGTCACTTTCAAAACCAAAATCTATAAGAAAGTTACTATAAAAAAGCTCATAATAAAAATCATTGTGGGAAGATTCATTTTTACTTCGGATGGATTCGAGCTTTTCTTCGGAAACAATGTAGTATTTCTTCTTATAAAAATATTCCGGCATTTTTTCTACATATATTGTTACAGCCTGCTGTATCATCTTGTTATCAAGGCACCATTTAACTATATCAGGATATTCTATCTTATTATTTGAGTAGCCGAATTTCCTTTGTATAGTGTTTGAAAGTCTTTGCAGCAGAATTATATCTTTGGAATCGGTATCAAGTTCTGAGAGTTCTGAAAGGCAACTGTTAAGATTCTTTAAAACATCATCCAGCTTTGAAGTTCTGCACAGGGAGATTTCATCAGAAAAATCGTTCATCGCACTGATAGTTCGTTTAACGACTTCATTATCATGATATTTGAAATATTCCTCAAGCTGACGTGAATCACCGATCTGAGAGAAACTGTTTACAGCATTGATAAGGTCAAACATTTTATATAGTGAAGTTACATCTTCTATACGCTTTTCGCCATGGCGCTGAGCGTAAACAGCTTTTGCAAGGCCTATACCGGAATACTCAAGAACTCGCACAACCGCCATAAGAAGATAACTTGAATTTCTGAAGCCACCGGTGGTATCGATATAAGCATTGTCTCCCTCAGAAAAGAGCTGTGTAATTTGGTTGACTGCATTTTCCATTTCGTTTTCAGCAGCAAGAACAGGCGTTATTGTTGGATTTTTGCAGCCGATTTCTTCTGAATACTTTTTAACAACTCCTTTAAAATTTTGGAAAGCCGGCTCAGCCTCAGGAGTTGTAACCGCAATAATCAGATCTGCGGCAGCGTTTTTAGTTTTAATATAGGATAAAAGGTATTTTATTGGTGCTTCGTTAGTATATTGACCAGAAAAATCACCTATATCCGATGCGAATTGAAGCACAGACGGTGTTTCCATCGGTAAAGCGCTTATATTGACGATGATTATATTTCTCATAGCTGCATATCATAACCTTTCTGTTTCAATTTCACATTTTTTGATTAGCTGCCAGTAAAGGTGCTTGTATACATATTCATTCTCATATTTGCCAGTAGCATTATTAAGGATAAGCTTTTCTGATTTTACACGTCCTGAAACAGGTTGTATTATATCGGCAGAAGTGCTTATTTTCAGGTGTGCGACAAGATCAAGCGGCAGAACAACAGCATAAACATCAGCATTAAACTCAAGAAGAACAGTAACATCGTTTATAGTTTCATCAAACTGGATTATTTCGCATTTGGTATATATCCTATCAAGATCATCCCTCTGTTCGTTTGTCATTGTATGGCGAGACACCCATAATATTTTTTTAATAATTACCCCTCCAATTACGTAATATTTTATCACATCGGCTACTATTTGTCAAGACGGCGATGTTTTTTTGTTGTTATTGACGTCGTTCCCTCCTTTCAATATATAATAGAATGAATAGAACAGAAATTAAGTGATAAAAAGAAAAAAGACTGAGCATTTTTAGCTCAGTCTTTTGTTTTGTTCATTCACCGTTAGGGGTATAAATTGCAACTTAAATGAAAGATAATAATTGAATTCATATGATATAGCAGTATCCCCCACAGTTGATTACTGTGGGGGATTATTTATGCTATTTATTTTTGGGTTTAAATTTGAATCTACTTGGCAGCACATTATTTGATCTGTTAAAATTATTATCTCTGCTTTCAACTTTATTTGCATTGCTGCTATCTGCTGTAATACACACATTTTCCAAAGCTGGCATTGTTGGATTCTTTGATGTGATCTTAGGAAGAATATATTTCACAGACCATGAAGTAGTTGTACCACTTTCACCCATTGAACGATTTCCGATAAACCACTGATGCGAAGCTTTAGAATTCTTGCTTCCCTTATTGTCGTCCGCAAGAGGATAGCATATATCCGCCTTTTTCGCCTTCATAATATCAGCGAGTCCGTCAAATCTTGTTATCTGCATAAAGTCGGTAAATGTACTGCTCTCTGTATCAAATGGCACTTCTGAGAGCTTTTTTTCGATATTTTCGCTTTCGAGATGCTCAATGCTGTATTTGAGTGTATCAGAATCGAAAGAACGCAGTATAACATCATCTACAACCAGTTTTACGCTGCCCAGACCTAATGGCTTTCCGTGGCCAAGCTTATACATCTGCATACTGTCCTCGGAATTCTCGCCGATAGTAATAGTCCAGAGAAGCTCTTTCAACTGTTTCTCTGATATCTTTTCAAAGTAAATATCAAAAATGAATCTGCTTCCCGGCTTACAAAGCTCCATGGAACTGTTACGCTTGGTCTTTTCGGAAGTCTGATAATCTGAAAGCTTGATATTTGGATTGTGAAGATAATACTTGCGGCCTCTTATTGAGATCTCGCCTTTTTCCTTCATAGGAACATCATTTGTTCTGGTTCTTTCATCTTCATTTGTCTGAACTACTTTTTTGTACGAACCTATCTTGTAGTCAAATGTCCAGTATAGAGCATCTTTTGGTTTTTGTGTGTAAAACTCAACAGAAGTTATCTTTGGTCCGGCAAGTTCTTTCAGAGTAATAGACTCGAATGAATCAAATTCGATTGCCTGAGCATCTGAAAAGCGCAGTCTGCCTGCATAAGCCTTTCTATTCTTATCACCCTTATCAGGTATCATACCAAAAAGTGAACAAGCTTTACAGAGCTCTGTCCCGTGTGTTTTTGAACAAGCTGAATGACTGCCGAGAAGATCATCCAGACGATTGTCAAATACGTATCTGCCAATTTGTGCCGGTGAGAAGTATACATAGTTTTCACCCTCATACTCAACAACCTCATAAAAAACGGGGTAAATTCCTCCATCATCGTGAATGCCGTATGTGAGTTTTTCCTTATGTTCCTTAAAATAGTTTTTTGCTTCTTTATTGGATTTGTATAACTCTAAATTTATACTATAGTTTTTGATAGCTAAATCTAAATTCACACATTCGATTGGATTCATATTCTCGGCTTTGATCAGCCAATCTATGCATAGATTAGGACGTTTAAAACTATACCATGTTCTTATTACATCAGTCGCCTTATTTAATGGCTGTCCTTTATATCTCACCATTTTAGCCTTATACAAATGCCACTCCCCGCCCTTGAACTGCACAAGACCGGGCGTGCCGGGATTTGCGTGTCTGGCAGACATAATATTGTTGTTGTTTACGGAAAGACAGCTGTTGCTGAGCGTTTCGTATGCACTTCTTATCATACCTCTGAGCTGACTTCCGGGTATGGCAGGCTTTTCGCCCACTCTGAAAAATGTATATTTTTTGTGATCGTGCAGTCTGCCGTCAATCATAACCTGTTCTGTAATGACATTTTCCGAATCTGGGATAGCAAGTGGCGTTTTTACGATAAGGCTAACTGTTATCTTGCCTGTAAGCTCTCCGGTTTCAGGTTCACTACGCTGTGTTTCACCAGTGAGTCTGACAAAGTTATATGGGTTGATGAATCTTTTTTGGGATCTGTCTTCAATCCATTTCTTATCCTTTACCATATCACACGTCTCCCTTCTGAACGAAACCAACGATCCTGAAATCAGAGATAATCAGCATGCCGTTTTCGTCATAATCAAGATAATTCCTTATCCTGACCTTTTCTGCGTTTTCAACAGGAAGAGTATATTTACCTCCGCCTGATGTTGTATAGCAGCAGCCGCGAGTATAGTTTGAATCAATATCAAGATAATGAGCTTCGTCATATACTCTGTTATCGAAATCTCCAAGGAACTTGTCCGGTTCATATTTAAGTTTATTTCTGAATTCAGAATCGTCAATATAACGCCAGTTGAATTCAACACCAATATTAAGCCTTGATATTTTCAGCTCGCTATTATCATCGAATATTCTAAGTTCAATCATATGTCTTGCATCTGCCTCAAGTTCTGTGCCGCAGTAGAAATGATCAGTATGTACAACATAAACATTGCAGCCGCTATGAAAGTATTTCTGAGCAAATGATATAACATCACCTTCATTGGCTGTTCCGTATCCGCATATATAATCTTTCATCATTTCACCTCCAGTAACTGTGCTACATTTCCGGATACAAGCACATCATATCTGTCTATGCCATTGACTGTCAGACCTGTAATGGAAAACATTCCTCGTCCAACAGAAGTAAGTCCGCCCACTGAAAGGAATCCATTGTTAAGATCAAGAATTACAGCACTGAGTATCGCCTTGTCCTTATCGGTAACATCATCTGTCAGCAGTATTTCAAGTTCAGTCTTTCCGTTATAGGATGTTCTCTCCGTATAAAGTGCAGTATCCTTTGTTGCCGCACTAAAACGATCTATTGAATTTCTTGTCATAGTTTTCATCAGATTATCCTTGATGACAGATTCTGAAAACATGATCTTTGATTTATGCGAGGGATCTTCCTTGTTCCTTTCATTAACATATCCGAAAAGTGCGTTCGCTGCATCATTTCCGACAAATTCAGTATATCTTGCTCTTATTGCGCCTGCCCACGATGTGCCGGGGATTACACTTGTTCCGTCATTCAACTCAATGTGCTTATAGTCCGGAAGCGAATTGCCGTCATCACTGACATCAGTAGAGTATTCGCGAATGGATATTGCTCCGTTCTGGACAAGCTGGATTTTAATACTGGTATAACCTGAATCCACAGCTTTGATCACATATTCATCAATGCCTGTCCAGGCATTTTCATCATAGATAAAGAATTCCAGCCACATATCAAGTTGCTGCTCAATGTCAAATGCAACTTTTTTTAGTGATGCGATATTAACAGTGCCGAATCCTCTTGATGTTTTCGTTCCAAAGCGAAGAATACCCGCCTTCAGCATAGCAAGCATATTCTCAATTACAGCATCAGTATCCTCAGGCTGGTCCGTTATTTCAAGGAAGGTTACAAATCTTTCTCCTGTCTCAATAATTTCCATGTCAAACTTTGCACCGTCAACACTAACTTTATTTTCCAGCTTTACGCTGTCGCGGACATTTGAAGAACCAGTTGTTATTATCTTTGCATCATAGAAAATGATCTTACTGCTTTGTATATCATTATCATAAATACTTCCAAATAACTTCTTTTGTAAAGAAGAATTGCCATCAAGTGTATGTCTGAACACTCCTGCAATTGATGAAGCTGGAATATATGGCTTTCCATCCTTTCCACGAATCACATCGTGATCTGTTTCTTCATTCCTTCCATTTCCTACTGACAACGGAGAGGCAAGCTGCATTTCTATCCTATAATAGACACGTCTTTTCATTTTGCTGCTCCTCCTTTTATCTCTTTAAGGAAATACTTTGCAAGAGTCAATATGATATAAAGGTATTCCTTCTTCTTTTCCCACGTCTTGTATTCCGGATCACTTTCCCATTTATTGAACGCATTCTTCAGAAAATCGTTTGCAGCTTTCTTCTTGCTGACAGTTTTGATTGATTCTATTCTCGCCCTGAAATTACTCTCACTGTCAGACTGTTTAAGCATAAGTGTTACTCGTCCGGTAAATGCAGCACCCCATTTATCTTTATTCAAGAATATACTCTTCTTTTCAAGAGCGTAAGCTATTGCTGCATTTCTCATTTTTTCATCCTTATCAAGCGTGTCAAACATTTTCATTATATCATCGTGCGACACAGAAGTATTTTCGGTAACAGGAGTAAACTTCTTCACATCATTTTTCATAAGTTCACCTGCTTTGAATACTCTTATCTTTCCGAAACCTTCATTCTGGCGACCACCTACGTATATGATCTCATCAAGGGTGATATCATCACTGCTTCTTACTACAAGAGCACTTCCTGCGGCAATTGCTCTGAGATGAGCACGCTGCATACGCATTACAGACAGAAATCCGGATATATTTCTATATTTCAGACCACTTTCCGGTTCAAGGTCAGCTTCATTTATTTTTAGTGGTACACATACGTCAGAGATAGCTGTTCCACTGCCTGCGTATATATCGGCAATAAGAACATCGGATTCAAATAGATATACTATCTTTTCCCCTTTTTTGAAATTGATTTTGGAGATAATTGATTTGGAAATATCCATACCAACCAACGAGCAGCGTGAATACTGAGCAGTCCGGCTTCTTCCGAAAGATAGCTTGCTATCTGCCAGAAGTTGTGCAAGCTTCTTTATATAAGTTCCATTTCCAGAAATTGTCCCCATAAACAGCTGATCATTCTGAAGGCAGTTTTGTATGTACAAACCACTGTCAGAATCGTTGATGCTGTTGTGATAAACTCTTTCAGTCAGAGGCTTTCTGACTTTCATATCAGCATTTATATAACCGCTTTTCAGAGGTTTCACAATAATCCCCTCTCTGTCTTTAACAGAAAGATCAAATATTTCATTACTCTGCTTAGTTTTGCCGAATATCTGAGGGACAGGCACAAAACTACGGAATTCCTTGTCCGTGATATATAGATTGGAGAATCTGACATTGCCGCTGAGAAAGATATCATCAAATACCTCATCCGCTTTATTTGTTTTCAGATACTTTTCGACAAACGAACCGACCACAGCCTGTCCGCTGATGAAATCCATCGTTTCGTCAGCAGCCTTGGATGGCAGCATCATACATTCATCAAGGCGTACCGCATAAGTAATGACATACTCCTTGTCATCCTGTACGTTATCTAAAGAAGCAACAGCGAATCCTACTGTTTTCTTTTCAGCAAGAGTACACCTTACATTCCCGAATCCTCGATTTCTCTTGTAGCCAATGTGACGGAGAGCTTTGCAAATACGGCTAAGTGCGTCAACATATTCCGCACCTATCTCAACATCAGAACAAAACACCAGATTTTTAGTACTGTCCCACGCTTTGTTTTTGGATACAACCCTCATAAATCTCAGGGAATTCTCCTTTGCTCTGCCGTTTGAGTCAACAGCGGTTGAGGCGATAGTCTCAGTAAAAAGTTCTGTGACTTTTTTGGCAGGCTGTTTGCTGTCCCTGCACATTTTGTTGAAAGAGGCATATTCCTCTATATTGGCGTTCTCGACCTTGAGTGAACCAGAGGATATATCTCCTTTTATTCCAAAGATGTTATCAATTATGTCGTTTCCTTCACCATAGATATACACAGCCGCATCTCTCAGGCAGCCTTTCAGACGTCTTGCAGGGATATACGGTATGCCGTACTTATCCGTCACAACATCAGTGTCGATAGTAGTAGCATATCCCTCACCGCCTGCAGCGCAAAGGTCTGACAAAAGTTCTATCCTTATCTCATACATCGCTCTCACCTCCGAACCACAGGTCATATACTACAGAAATGTCATAGATCATGCGTTTTAGGTGTTCTTCGTTATCTCTGTATTCATTTGTAAGTTCATTGAATCCCTTATAGTTCCTTGAACGTACTCTCTGTACGTCAAATCTGAAATATGAATCGCCTTTGACAACAGAATCGCCCAGGCTCTTTACATTGCTTCTGCCGATGTTGCGGAGTACGTTTCCTATGCGGATAAACTCCTCAAGATCATAGAGGCTGTAAGGTCTGAAGGTATAGTTCTTTTCCTGCTTTTCGCGGATAACATCAAGCTCGTTAGTTATACCGGAATGGCAGTAGTGAAAGTCGATATAGTTGCCGTTATTGCCGGGCTTGTGTGATTCTGTTTTGCCTGATTCACAGCACTGTTCCGCTATTTCATACACATCCGCAAAGGGTGCGTGGCTGTGGAAAAGAGCAATGCCAGCACAGGAAGTATTAGGTGCTCCCAAAGATAGTTCCGGGGTTTCGGAGAGTTCTCTGAAATATGCTTCAACAATATCCTTTGCATCAGATCCACGGCAGATAATAGTTATCTCGTCACCGCCGCCGACTACAAGTCTGTACTTGTGGGACTTGTAAGGATTATTTGAAATTATTTCCGCATCCTTTTCGTTCTTTGTGCGGAGACATTTCTTGATAGCCTCGATAGGTCGGTCAACGAAATATTCGTTTGTATGAAGTGAAAAATCCCTCAGTGCCTGGATACAACCGGCATAATCGTTCTTTCCCTCTGTACATTTTGCAATCTTGTTGCCCATATCGTTTCCGTCGATATATATGACTGCAAGGATACTGTCTTTACCTCTTTCCTCAACGAGGGAGTCGAGATTTTCTGTACCCAGTTCATCATCATCGGTGAAATGCTTCTTGTATTCCTGCCTTTTCAGAATAGCTTCGGCAGTCATCTCTGTATTGTGACTATTCTTTCCTACAAGCGGCATATATGCCATTCTGTCGGTCTTGGTAAAGGGCAGAACATTGCAGAGAACGGAATAGGTTCCTAAGTTCTTTGAACGTTCCTTGGCGAGGTAAAGAGCTTTTCTGTCCTCGCTGAAATTATCAGTGGCATCTACACAGGCCGTAATAACACTTACGGAGTATGTCCTTTCAAGAAGAAGCCTCGAAAACACCCTGTTGGTTTTTACATATGTATCCCTGTCCTTAAAAAGTACAAAGAGATTTCCGCCGCCCTCGTAAATAACGGTACCGTCAGCACCTGAAGCAGCGAAATCCGCCTTGCTGAAAGGCTTTTTACTTAATGCATCTTCTTTCCAAGTATTGTCTATCCTCATACCTGTTTCGTTAATGAGAATACTGTAAACGTTAGCAAGCAGTTTTGAACCTCCAGCAATTTCACGAATCCTATTGGTGCGATATATATATTCCTGCTTACCACGACAGTCATATAAAGTTAATACTTCATTCAAGTGTCATCACCTCTGATAAAATTTTTTCACAATAAGTTGGTATATTTATTATACAACACATCCTACTAAAAGTCAATGCAATTTTAAAAGAATATATTAATAACAAACAAAACAAGACTGGGTATTAAATTTAGTAGTTTAAATATTAGTATATGTTTGCTGACATCAATATCTGATACCGAAAGGTTAAGAAGCGGTTCGCCGCCGACAAAAACAAAAGAATCGACCATGCCTGATGCTATTGAGTTGATTATTATTGTTTTCCATGTTTCAGGTGCAAGTACATTATGCTTATCGAAGTGGGCGAAACAATGGTGGCATCTGTAATTGCAGGCTTAGATCAGATGAAGATTTACTTTACGTTTTTCATAGTGTTTCCTCCTTGATTCGGGACGTAGGATTTGTTCTTTCACTATATAATAGCGATCAAAGGCAGCAAATTAAGTGATAAATAAAATAATCCCGAAAAAAATTTTTCGGGATAAAGAAAAAAGACTAAGCCTAAAGCTTAGTCT
>AUXO015240356.1_pt1 | contig 12048 bp, 23 predicted proteins | sample 768731 | NCBI WGS metagenome assembly AUXO01 (sample SAMN02715735, study PRJNA202380) | gut metagenome | biome: sheep rumen | host: Ovis aries | place: New Zealand: Palmerston North | reverse complement strand
TTCTTATTCGCAATTGTCTTACGTGGACCTTTACGAGTACGAGCGTTAGTTTTTGTTCTTTGGCCTCTAACTGGAAGACCTCTTCTATGTCTGATACCTCTGTAGCAGCCAATTTCTTGAAGTCTCTTGATATTTAAGCCAACTTCTCTTTTTAAGTCACCTTCAACTTTATAGTGAGCGACTTCTTCTCTAACTTTAGTGATTTCAGCATCTGTTAAGTCTTTAACTCTTTTGAGTTCATCGACTCCAGCTGCTGCACAAATTTTCTTAGCGGTTGTATTTCCAATACCATAAATATAGGTTAAAGCAACAACGACTACTTTATTATTTGGAATATCAACACCAACAATACGTGCCATAAATTAATTTGTTCCTCCTAAATTAACCTTGTCTTTGTTTGTGCTTTGGATTTTGACAAATGACCATAACTTTGCCATTTCTCTTAATAACTTTGCACTTGTCACAAATAGGTTTAACGGATGGTCTAACTTTCATAAAATTACCTCCTGATTAGACTATTTATGTCTAAAAACTATTCTGCCATTGTTTAAATCATAAGGCGATAATTCAACGGTAACTCTATCACCTGGTAAAATGCGGATGTAATGCATGCGGATTTTACCAGAAACAGTGGCGTGAATTACTACATCATTTTCTAGCTTTACTTTAAAATTAGTGTTAGGTAAAGCTTCAACTACTACCGCCTCGACGGTTATAACATCTTGTTTTGCCATTTTATTCATCTCCTTCTCTTAAGGTTAGAATATCGTAGCCGGACTCTGTCACTGCGACCGTATTTTCATAGTGACATGTTAATTTTCCATCTTTGGATCTGGTTGTCCAGCCATCATCTAACGTAATTAATTCAACTTTTCCTTCGTTAATCATTGGTTCAATCGCAATTACCATACCTTTTTTAAGTACAGCTCCTGTTCCTGCTTTACCAACATTAAACACGTAAGGATCTTCATGAACCTCGCGCCCTACACCATGTCCTGCAAATTCGTCAGTAACAGTGTATCCGTTTGACTCAGCAATTGTTTGAATCTTTTCGCCGATGTCTCCAAGATGGGTTCCAGGTTTAACTAATTTGACTGCTTCAAAGAAACATTCCCTTGTAACATCAATTAGTTTTTGTGCGTTAGGAGCAATTTCTCCTACTCCATAAGTTCTACATGCATCAGCTGTATACCCTTTATAGGTAACAAGAATGTCATAACTTACGATATCTCCTTCTTTTAAAATCACTTTTTTAGAAGGGACACCATGAACTAAGACTTCATTTACGCTGACACATATATCGCCTTGGAATCCTCCATAACCTTTACATGAAGGAATCGCACCTCTCGAACGGATAAATCTTCCAGCAAGCTTTCCAAGTTCATCTGTCGAGATTCCAGGTCTTGTGTGAGCCTTTAAAATTTTTAAAGTTTCACGCAAGATGTCTCCTGCTTCTCTTATAAGAGCAATTTCTCGTGGACTTTTAATAATAATCGACACTTTAAATTACTCTCCTAAGATTTCTTTAATATCATCAAGTAAGGCATCAAGGTTTTTATCACCTCTAACATCACTTGTAATATTAAAATCTTTATAATAAGCAATGAGTGGTTCTGTCATTTTATGATATTCAGCTAAACGTGCTTTAAGTGTTTCTTCATTATCATCTTTTCTTTGTATGAGTTCGCCTCCACAAAGATCACAAACTCCTTCAACTCTTGGTTTAAGGTTTTTGATGTGATAAGGAGCACCACACTTTTTACAAACACGTCTTCCTGAAATTCTATCAACTAAGATAGATTCAGGAACGACAATATTTATAACGTTTGTAACTGGTCTAGCAATTTCTTCACCAATTTTAGTTAAAGCCTTAGCTTGTTCTAAAGTACGTGGGAAACCATCAAGAAGATAACCGTTTGCACAATCATCTTTTGAAAGTCTTTCTTTTACTAAACCAATTGTGACATCATCAGGTACAAGTAAACCTTGAGAAATATAATTATTAGCGAGTTCGCCAAGTGGTGTTTTATTTTTTATAGCTTCTCTAAACATATCTCCAGTTGAGATATGTGGGATGTTATAATAAGCAACAATACGTTTTGCATTTGTTCCCTTACCAGCACCTGGTGGGCCCATTAAAATAATATTTTTCATTAAGTTTACATACCTCCAATGACTTCATCATAGCTCTTACCAGCAACAAGACCATTGATTTGGTTACTAATTTCTAGTGCAACACCAACAACGATAATTAAGCCAGTTCCTCCAAGTGAGAGTGAGCTATCATCGCCAAACACGCCTGTTAAATTTAAAACGACTGGTAAAGCTGCAATAAAGCTTAAGCTAAATGCACCAATAAGAGTAATTCTATTTAAAACTTTCGAGACGTATTTTTCAGTTTCAATACCTGGTCTAACTCCAGGTATATAAGATCCATTCTTTTGGAAATTCTCTGCCATTTGAGCAGGATTAATTTGTAAATTAGCGTAGAAGAATGTGAACGCGAATATGAGGATTAAATAGATGAATAATCCCCATGGGATATAAGCATCTCCAGTTTTTACAAGTTGGTTATATTGGAATACTTTAAGCCATTCAGCATTTGCTGCATCACTTGAAATGAAAGTAGCAATAACTGATGGGGCCATTAATATTGAGCTAGCAAAGATGACAGGAATAACACCAGCTGAATTTACCTTAATTGGAAGGAATGAAGCTTTTGTTAATTTTTCATTTCCGCCACTACGCGTTGCATGTTGAACAGGTATTTTTCTTCTACTTAATTCAATAAATACAACAAACGCAATAATAAGGATAAATGACATTACATAAAGTAGGAATTGGAAGATACCTTTTGTCGCTTCAACTGAACCATGGTTAAGTGAAGTGAGGACCCACTTTTGAAATGCGGTTGAAATTTGTCTTGGAAGGCTAGATACAATACCTGCAAAAATGATGACTGAAATACCATTTCCAATACCTTTAGAAGTAATTTGGTCACCAAGCCACATAACAAGCATTGCACCACTTACCATGATAGTAATGATATATGCGTAAGTTAGGAAGCTTTCTTCCATCGTGAATGAAATCCATGATGTATTTTTTGCAGTTTGAATAATTCCATAAGCTTGAACGGCTCCAAGCATTAAAGTTAGATAACGTGTAGCCATTTCAATCTTTTTTCTACCATATTGTCCTTGTCTATTTAACTCTGTAAGTGCTGGAAGAACATCCATACTTAAGAGTTGAATAATAATTTGAGAAGTAATATATGGTGAGACACCAAGAGCAAAGATGGAGAAATTTTGAAGAGCTCCACCACCAAGCAAATTCATTAATGCTAATAAATTGTTGGAGTTGTTTTGAAGCTGATTCGTGAATTCTGATGCGTCAATTCCAGGAATTGGGATTGAACAACCAAGTCTAAAAACAAATAAAATCATTATCGTAAAGAAGATACGACCAACGACATCCTTGTTTTTGAATATATCAATAAATTTCTTCATTCGAATAGCCCTTAATTAGAATAACTATAATATTATTCGATAATTTGTGCTTTTCCGCCAGCATTTTCAATCTTTTCTAATGCAGTTTTTGAAAATTTGTTAGCGACAATAGTAACTTTTTTAGTAAGTTCTCCATTACCTAAGACTTTTAAGCCATCTAATTCTTTATTAACTAAGCCTAATTCAACAAGATCTGTGAGGGTAACTTCTTTACCATCTTCAAATCTATTGAATGCATCTAAGTTAACAACAGCATATTCTTTACGGCCAAAGTGTTTGAATCCTCTTTTTGGGAGAGCTCTGAAGAGTGGTAATTGACCACCTTCGAAACCGAGTCTAACTCCACCGCCAGTTCTGGAATTTTGACCTTTATTTCCTGAACCACCGTTTTTTCCTAAGCCGCTACCGAGACCTCTGCAGCGTCTTTTTGATTCTCTTCTTGCTCCTTCAGTAGGTTTAAGATTATTTAGCATCTTCTTTTCCTCCTTGGCGTAAAGCGGTTACTTTCTTGAATTCTTTGAGTTCAGTTAATGCGTGAGCGGTTGCTTTAACAACATTAACTTTAGTTCTTGAACCATAGACTTTTGAATAAACGTTTTTGATACCTGCAAGCTCAATAATAGCTCTGACTGGACCACCTGCGATAACACCAGTTCCTTCTGGGGCTGGTTTTAAGAAGACTCTTGATGCTCCAAATTTGCCAATGATTTCGTGGGCAATTGTACCACCTTTAACGATATTAACGTTAATCATGTTACGTTTTGCTTTATCAACAGCTTTTTTGATTGCATCTGGGACTTCACCGCTTTTACCAGTAGCAAAACCAAATTTGCCTTTGCCATCACCAATAACAACAAGTGCGGAGAATTTCATTCTCTTACCACCTTTAACGACCTTGGTGACACGGTTAATTGCAACAACTCTTTCTTCGTATTCTTTTACGACTGGTTTACGAGCTGGACGTTGGAATTTTTTGTCGTTTCTTTTATTAAATTGTTTTTTAGCACCGTCTTTTGGAGTTTCGGTAGCTTGAGCTTCTTCAACAACTGTTTCTTTAACTTCTTCTGCCATAATTTTCTCCTTAGAACTTTAATCCACCTTCACGTGCTGCTTCAGCTAAAGCTTTAACACGACCATGGTAGACATATCCGCCTCTATCATAAACGACTGTTTCAATTCCAGCTGCTAAACATTTTTTAGCAATGTCAGCACCAACGAGTTTTGCACCTTCAATGTTGTTGCCGTTTTTAATCTTTAATTGTTCTGATGAACTTGATACAAGTGTTGCACCTTTAACATCATCAATAACTTGAACTTCAATGTTCTTGTTTGATCTATAGACACAAAGTCTTGGGCAAGAAGCTGTTCCGCTAATCTTTTTACGAACTCTTAAGTGTTTTCTAGTTCTAACATCGTTTCTATCAACTCTTTTAATCATAATTTACTAGCCTCCTACTACTTCTTACCTGCACGTTTACCTTCTTTGCGTAAGACAACTTCATCAGCATATCTAACGCCCTTACCTTTATAAGGTTCAGGTCTACGTTGTTCTCTAATTAAAGCGGCGACTTGACCAACTTTGAATTTATCTGAACCACTAACTTCAATATAAGCATTGACGTTTTTGTTTTTAGATTCAGTAGCAACGATTTTAACTCCTGGAAGAGGTTTAATGGTAATTGGGTGAGAATAACCAAGGTGTAAAACTAAATCTTCACCTCTATTTTCTGCTCTATAACCAATACCAATGACTTGTAAGTTTTTCTTAAAGCCTTCTGCACAACCTTTAACAGCATTAGCAATTAAAGCTCTTGTTGTACCATGCATTGCTTTAGTTCTTTTTTCATCATTAGCTCTTTTAACAGTTAAAATACCATCTTTAAGTTCAAGTGATAATAAGCTAGGATCGAATTCGACCTTATCTTCACCAACTTTTCCCTTAATATCAATATAATTTTCACCGATTTCAACATTTAAACCTGCTGGAATAGGAATAACTTTATTACCAATACGTGACATAATTTATCCTCCTATTACCAAACGTAGCAAATGACTTCTCCACCGACATTAGCAGCTTTACATGCTTTATCAGTTAAAAGTCCTTTTGATGTTGAAACGATAGCAATTCCTAATCCTTTTAAGACGCTTGGAATGTGTTTAGCATCAGCTGTAACACGTAAGCCAGGTTTAGAAATTCTCTTTAATCCTGAAATGACTTTTTCGCCATTTGGACCATATTTTAAGACGATTTCAAGTTTTTTGTGACCGTCTTTGTCTTTTGATTCTTTAAATGAAGTGACATAGCCTTCTTCTAAAAGAATGCTAGCAATATTAACCTTCATTTTGCTGGAAGGCATAGAAACTTTTTCATGTTTTAAAGCATTAGCGTTTCTAATTCTTGTTAACATATCAGCAATTGGATCTTGATGCATATTAATTTCCCTCCCTAATTACCATGAAGATTTCTTCATTCCAGGAATTTCGCCTTTATAAGCGAGTTCTCTGATACAGACTCTGCAAAGTCCGAATTTTGAATAGACAGAATGAGGTCTTCCACATCTTGAACAACGTGTATATTCTCTGACTTTAAATTTTTGTGGTCTTGATTGTTTAACCTTTAAACTTGTTTTAGCCATAAACGCACCTCACTATTTATTGAATGGCATACCAAGTGCTTTAAGTAAAGCGTATGCTTCTTCATCTGTCTTTGCAGTTGTAACGATGACAACGTCCATACCTCTAATTTTTTGGACCTTATCATAATCGATTTCAGGGAAGATTAATTGTTCTTTAACACCTAATGTATAATTTCCCTTACCATCGAATGAATTCTTGCTAACACCTCTGAAGTCTCTAACTCTTGGAAGAGCGATTGTTACGAGTTTATCGAAGAATTCGTACATTCTGATTCCTCTTAAATCAACTTTTGTTCCAATTGCTTCACCTTCTCTTAATTTAAATGTAGCAATACTCTTTTTAGCCTTTGTGATGATTGGCTTTTGACCTGTGATGAGAGCTAATTCTTCAACAGCTTCTTCAAGGCGCTTTTTATCTTGAGTTGCATCACCAACACCAATGTTGACAACAATTTTACTTAATTGAGGAACTTCCATGACTGACTTATATTCGAATTGCTTCATAAGTGCAGGCTTGATTTCTTCATTATATTTAACTTGTAATCTTGTTGTTCTTTGAGGAGCTTTATGTCCGTTAGAAGTTGCAGCTTTTGGTTTTGCTGTAGCTGTAGTTTTCTTTGTTTCTGCCATATCAATCTCCTATTTAATTTCTTTATTAGTTTTCTTGACGACTCTGACTTTTGTCTTATTGCCATCTTTATCAACACTAACTTTGTATCCTAATTTGCTTGGTTTCTTTGCTTTTTCATCATAATAAGCGACATTACTTGCATCGATAGGAGCAAATTTTTCTTGGATTGATCCTTCTGGATTAGTTTGTGTTGGTTTGACGTGTTTTTTGACTGTGTTTACGCCATCAACGATAACTTTGTTTTCTTTTGGGAAAACTTTTTGGATTGTACCAACTTTTCCCTTATCTTTTCCGGAGATAACAATGACTTTATCACCTGTTCTAAGTTTCATAAGTTTATTACCTCCTTATAAGACTTCTGGTGCTAAGGAAACAATTTTCATGAATCCTTCACCTTTTTCTCTTAATTCTCTTGCGACTGGTCCAAAGACACGGGTACCAACTGGTGTCTTATCTTCATTAATAATAACGCAAGCGTTATCATCAAATTTGATTGTTGAACCATCTTTTCTTTGAATTGGGTAAGCAGTTCTTACGATGACTGCTTTAACGATATCACTCTTTTTAACTTTGCCATTTGGAATAGCAATTTTAACTGCGCATTGAACGACATCGCCAACTGTTGCTGTTTTTCTATGTGTTCCACCATAGATTTTGAAGACTCTTACAACTCTAGCACCGCTATTATCAGCAACGACGAGATTAGTTTCTGTTTGTACCATAACTATTCTGCCTCCTTTTCTTCGTGTAAGACTTCAGCAACTTCTTCACCATCAGTAACTTCAATGTTTTCAAGAGCTTTCTTATCAACTGAGACAAGAACGAATCTCTTTAAAGCGCTTAATGGTCTTGATTCTTCGATAGTAACTACATCACCAACTTGAGCTTCATTTAACTCATCGTGAGCATAGTATCTATGTCTGAATTGAACTCTTTTCTTATACTTTGGATGTTTTCTATATCCGCTAACTTCAACAGCAATGGTTTTATCATTTTTGTTGGAGATGACAGTTCCAGTAATTTTTCTTTTTGTTGCCATAATTACTTACCTTCCTCGACTAATCCGAGTTCTCTTTCTCTTAAGACTGTTAAGACTTTAGCGATATCTTTACGAACTCTTTTAATTTCCATCATGTTTTCGAGTTGACCAACAGCCTTTTTTCTTCTGAGGTTATATAACTCTTCTTTTAAAGAGTAAACACGAGCATTTAATTCTTCAGTAGTTAATTCTCTAACTTCTTTGATTTTCATAAACTATTTACTCTCCTTTTTAATAATTCTGGTTTGGAGTGGAAGTTTATAACTTGCTTGATGTAAAGCATGCATTGCAACTTCTTCAGCAACTCCACCAATTTCAAACATGACTCTGTTCTTTTTAACGACTGCGACCCAGTATTCTGGACTACCTTTACCGGAACCCATACGGACTTCGGCTGGCTTTTTAGTTTTTGCTAAGTGAGGGAAAATTCTAATATAGATTTTACCTTCACGTTTTGTATATCTTGATAAGACGACACGGACTGCTTCGATTTGTCTATCAGTAACCCAATTTCCAGTAACGGCTTGGAGACCATATTCACCAAAGGCAAGTTCGTTACCAGCTTTTGAGAGGCCTTCATATCTTATAATATGAGGACGTCTGTATTTAACTCTTTTAGGTTGTAACATAACTACTCTCCTTTCTTTTTAGCGTTATTTGGTCTATTGTTTTGAACTTCAACAACATCTGATCTTGTTGAGAAATCTTTAACACCTCTTGAGATCCAAACTTTGACACCTAATTTACCATAAGTTGTCATAGCTTCTCTTGTAGCAAAATCTATATCGCTATGAAGTGTGTTAATTGCCATTGTTCCTTCTTTATAGCCTTCTGTACGTGCGATATCTGCACCAGCAAGTCTACCTGAAACAGCTGTCTTACATCCTTGAGCACCTGCTTTACGAACTTGTGAGATAGCTCTCTTTTGAACAATTCTGAAGCTTGCACGTGCTTCGAGTTGTTGGCAGATTGTATCAGCAACAATACGAGCATCAAGATATGGTTGTTTAACTTCAACAATGTCAATCTTGACTGTGCAATCGAACATTTTTGCTAAGGCAGCTTGTAAAGCATTAACTGTAGCACCCTTTGCACCAATGATGATACTTGGACGTGCTGCAAAGATAATTAATCTAACAAAGATACCTTTATCGTTCTTTTTTCTTTCGATCTCAATGTGTGATAATTGAGCATCTTTTCCATATTTTTCTTCTATATAGTTTCTGATTTTGAGGTCATCAGCAAGATATTTAGGGAATTCTTTTTTATCGGCGTACCATCTTGAATTCCAATTCTTGTTAAGACCAATTCTCATACCTACTGGATTAACTTTTTGACCCATAATTTGCTTGCCTCCCTAGTTTCTTTCCTTAACAACAACATAGAGGTTGCTGAATCTTTTTACTAATCCACTTGCGCTACCTTTAGCTCTTGGAAGATATCTTCTCATTTTGATGCTATCGTTAGCCCAGATAGAAGCGACATATAACTTATCTTCATCCATACCGAAGTTATTTGTTGCATTAGCTGCGGCTGATTTAATAAGTTTTGCGACATCACTTGCACCAGTTTTGTTTAAGAAAGCAAGAATTTCAAGTGCTTCGACGACTCTTTTTCCTCTAACAAGATCAATAACGAGTCTTGCTTTTCTTGGAGTGACTTTAACGCTTCTTGCGCTTGCTTTTGCTTCTGTAACTGCTGGTTTTGCAGGTTTCTTTTCTTCTTTAACAGTTTTTGGAGCAGCTTTTTTAGCTGGAGCTTTCTTTGCAGGAGCTTTCTTAGCTTTTGGAGCTTCTTTTTCTTCTACAACTGGAGCTTCTTCTTTTTTAACTGCTTTTTTAGCTGTTGTTTTCTTAGGAGCGGCTTTTTTAGCAGGAGCTTTCTTTTCTTCTGCTTCAGCAACTACTTTCTTTTCTGTATCTGCCATAACCTACCTCCTATTTCTTGATACCAGCTGCCTTCATAGCGGCTGCCTTATCTTCTGCGTTATTTCCGAAGTGACCTTTATAAGTTCTTGTTGGTGCGAATTCACCTAACTTATGGCCGACCATATCTTCTGTAACGTAAACTGTAATAAATGTGTGTCCGTTATAAACAGCGAAGGTGTGTTCAACGAAATCTGGGAAAATTGTACTTCTTCTTGACCATGTTTTAATGACGGCTTTTTTATTTGCTTCATTTAAAGATTGAACTTTCTTCATTAAGCTTTCATCTACAAATGGTCCCTTTTTTAAACTACGTGCCATTTTTCATCTCCTCCTTTCACTATTTACCTGCTCTTCTAATAATTAATTTAGAAGATGCTTTCTTTTGTTTTCTTGTCTTGACACCGAGTGCTCTCTTACCCCATGGAGTACGTGGAGCATCTCTACCGACAGGACATTTACCTTCACCACCACCGTGTGGGTGATCTGGTGGGTTCATTGCGCTACCTCTGACGGTTGGACGTGTACCTAACCATCTTGTCTTACCTGCTTTACCAAAGTTGACAAGGTTGTAATCTTCATTACCGACAACACCAATTGTTGCTTTACATTCACCAAGGATTTTTCTTGTTTCGCCAGATTGTAATCTAACGATGACATATTTTCCTTCTTTACCTAAGATTTGAGCGGAGCAACCAGCTGATCTACAGAGTTGGCCACCTTTTTTAGGCATAAGTTCAACGTTATGAACTAAGGTACCTTCTGGAATGTTTTTTAAAAGTAATGCATTACCGTTTCTAATTTCTGTTTCATCTCCAGATACGATTTTATCTCCTACCTTTAATCCTTTTGGTTGAATGATGTAACGTTTTTCACCATCAGCATAAGCAATAAGTGCGATAAATGCGTTTCTGTTTGGATCGTATTCAATTGCTTGAACCTTTCCGACTACTCCATCTTTGTTTCTTTTGAAATCGATAATTCTGTATTTCTTTTTATTACCACCGCCAATGTGACGAGTTGTAATAACACCTTGTTGATTTCTGCCACCTGATTTTTTAAGGGTGACACATAAACTTTTTTCAGGAGTAGATTTAGTTACTTCTTCATAGCTCAATGTGACCATTGCACGTCTTGAAGGAGTATATGGTTTATAATATTTAACTGACATATTTTTCTCCTATATATAAGTTGATAAGACTATTCAGCGTAGAGATTGATTACATCGCCCTCTTTTAAAGTGACGATAGCCTTTTTAAATCCGCTAATTGTTCCATGGAATCTTGTTCCTCTTGTTGTGTTTTTAGCTGGAACATTAACTGTTTGAACGCCTGTAACTGTAACGTTATAAATTCTTTCAATGGCGTTTCTAATTTCTACTTTATTAGCATTCTTTTTAACTTTGAATGTGTATTTACCATTTTCAGAGTTAGCAGTCATGCTTTTTTCAGTAATGAGTGGTTCGAGGATGACTTCGAAGTCATGAATTGTTGCTTTGCTAACTGGAGCGACAACAACTTCTTCTTTCTTTTTACGTGGCATTATGCAAGATCCTCCTCAATTCTCTTGACGTCTTCTTTTGTAAGAATGACGACTTCATTGTTAAGTAAGTCATAAACTGAAATGTTACCGACTTGTCTTAATGTAACGTTTGAAACGATGTTTGCGCCTTGTAAGACTGCTTCATCGTCACTAATAAGTAAAACTTTTTGATTATCAGCTTTAAATGCTTTTAAAACTGCAACGACTTCTTTTGTTTTACCTGTAACCTTTAAGCCATCAAGAACGATTAAACCTTTTTGTGTTTTTAAGCTTAATGCACTCTTTAATGCTAAGGCGTGAGCTTTCTTGTTTTGTTTAATCTTGAAGTTTTGTTCGCCAGTTGGTCCAAATACTGTACCACCGCCGACCCAGATTGGGGATCTTGTAGAACCAGCTCTTGCTCTACCAGTACCTTTTTGTCTATATGGTTTTTTACCACCGCCAGAGACTTCAAATCTCTTCTTTGTTTTAGCTGTAGCTTGTCTTGAGTTTGCTTGATAAACCATAACTGCATCGAACATAACTTGATCATTTGGTTCGACTGCGAATACTGATTTAGCTAAGTTAACGCTTGAGACTTCTTGACCATCTTGGGAATAGACTTTAACTTTTACATTTGTTGATGCCATAATTTTCTCCCTCCTGGTTATTCAGCTGCTGCTGTTTTGTCTTGAACTGGTTTAACAGTATATTTTTGAAGACTTGGTTTAACAGCACTTCTGATTTTAACGATTGATTTCTTTGGTCCTGGGATACCACCTCTAACTAA
>AUXO018506650.1_pt1 | contig 12049 bp, 15 predicted proteins | sample 768731 | NCBI WGS metagenome assembly AUXO01 (sample SAMN02715735, study PRJNA202380) | gut metagenome | biome: sheep rumen | host: Ovis aries | place: New Zealand: Palmerston North | reverse complement strand
GTTCAAGCCCTGCTTCCCCAGCCATAAAACCTTTAGGATATTCAGTAGCCCCGGGTTCTAAACCATGCTTAGATCGAGAAACGAGAGGTTAAGAACCGACCTATCAGGTTAGCACCCTGACATACAATTGTATGCTCATTATACTGAATCTCACAATTAATAATTTGAGAACTACAACGTTATTACTCAACTTTAACCAGGCATTAAATCAGTTTCTTAGTTTTAGAATCAGAGCTTCTAAAACTAACAAACACATTTATTGCCAGGTTAAATAATCTACGATTTTGTAAAGGTTTAACTATGATCCTATCTGAACAAACAAGACGCTGGACAGAAATTCAATTCTATTATTTCTGTCTGGATCTCTATCATATCAGAAACAATATGATAGATGTAATACTCTTGATCGAAGTTGTTTGCCAGATAGCAGAACTCAATTATCCAATGCTCAAATCTATTGCAGGAAAAATGATGGGAGACCCTATATATCTCCCCCACCGCGATGAAGTAGTTTCCTTAGCACATGCAATGGGAAACGGTTATAAAAATATTGCTAAAATAACTGATTTATCTATTAATACGATTCGAACAATTCTAAATACTAACAGAAACAAAATTACAACTCCCTACCCTATGTTTGAAATTCCTGAAGATCAGGAAATGTATAAATTTATTCAACAATTCTCAGAAATCAAGAAAGTAGGTATCTAATGAAAAAGACTAAAACAGAATTCCAAAAGTACAGAAGTATTTTCGCTAAACTCGATAATCAGATAAAGAAAAATGAGAGCAAAACAAATAACTGATATTCCAATTGAAGAAGCTTACGAACACTTAGCGAAAAGCATTGTAATCCAAGCTATAGAAGATTATCGAAAAATACTTCATAACCCCAGAGTAAACAATTACCAAAGAGTCAGAGGAAATAAATTAGCACTTGAAAGCTTTTTCAGATCTGATTGGTGCTACCTGCTCTCAGGTTATAACGGAGAATACCTTATAGAAATAATTCAGGAACAGGAAGGAATAATACATGATTAAAGAATTTATTGCAAAACTGTTCGGTATTGAAACTTATTTTGATGTAGCAATGGATCTATATCAGGAAAATGAACAGTTAAAAAAGGACTTCTATGAAGCCTATACAAACGGAAAACGAGATGCAAACTATAAAATCGAAAAAGAACAATATGAACGATTACAGGAACTTTGCGATCTGGAAGAGATCGAAATCGAAGATCTTGTAGATATCTTAGGAGAAGATTCTTATGAAACTGACCAAAGCACAATTTGAGGAATGCTGGAACATCTTCACAGCATTAGGCGAAACAGGATTATATATGAACCATTACCAGCTGTCAGAATGCACTAACATCAATGATCCTATCCAATGGAAAATGTTTCTGACAGACCCGAAAGTTGTAGATTACATCTCTACAGAAATGAATATTATCCGTACTGCAGCTATTAATGATATGGTTCACAAAGCTCCTGATTCCAATTCTGTGGGTCAATCTCAGCTTATCAACGCATTAGGTAAATTAGATGAAAAATCGACTAAAAAAGAAGGTCCAGTTTTCATCTATTCTTATGTTCCTTTAAACGATGAACAAAAATACGCACCAAATGTACGTACTGTAAATGCGGAAGGAGTTGAACAAAATGAAGACGGAAGCTGGACAATCGAAGTCTGAAACAATGTATGAACGAATACGTGGAGTCCCTATTTCAAGACCAAGCAGAAAAGAAACAACACTATGCCCTGTCTGCAGATATGCAGTCATGGATCTATGGAATTACTGCTCTCATTGCGGAACACATTTAGTACCTGTAAAAAAGGAGATTATCAATGATCACAATAACAAAGACCAGAGTTGATGGATTTTCAGCAGCTATCAGAGGTATGAGAAACCCTATGGAAAGCTGGAATAAATCAGATTCTAAATACAATAATCTTAAGATCGGTGAAAACGATCTAAAATTAATGAAAAAATTAGTTTTAGCAGGAACAGACCACAGTAAATTCATGCGTATGATCAACGTTACATGTGATATCGATGCTCCCATTTACTGGTGGAAAGAGTTTGATACATACAAAGTTGCTACAGTCAGAAACTCATGCTCCACAATGCACAAAATACATGCTAAAGAATTTGAACTATCCGATTTCAGTACGGAGCATCTGGATAAAGTAGCAGTTAAATTCTTTGAATCTATTATAGATGTCTTGAATTACTACAGAACAATGTTCATAAACACCAAACATAAAGACTGGTGGTGGCATCTAATACAACTTCTCCCTTCCTCTTACAATCAAAAAGCAACTGTTCAGTTAAACTATGCAACACTCAGAAATATGTATTTCAGCAGAAAAGACCATAAATTAGATGAATGGCATAAATTCTGTGATTGGATAAAAACCCTACCTTATTCAGAAATTATTATGATCGAAAAGGAATAATTATGAAATTAAGAAAATATCAACAGGAAGATGCTGACTTCTTAGCATCTCTCCCCTGCTCTGCCTGCTTCAATGAACAACGTACAGGCAAAACTCCAACAGCATTAGAAACTATTAAACTAAGACATCTTGAAAATAAACGAATACTCATCATAACAACCGCTTCAAGTGTTTATCAATGGAAAGAAGAGTATGAAAAATGGCTGAACAAACCATGCCAGATATGTATTGGAACCCCGACTACAAAAAGACAAGCTGTATCAAACTGGACTCACGGACTGGTGATCTCCTTAGACAGCTTCAAAGAGACAAGCAACCGTACTGGACTGATAAAACCAATTTTAAGTGCAAATCCATCAATGGTCATACTTGATGAAGCACATAAAATAAAAAATCCAAGAACAGCTTCAGCTAAAGCTATGTTCAAAACCACAAATATTCCATATCGGCTGGCATTAACAGGTACTCCAGCACAAGGAAGACCTTATGACATCTACAGCATACTTAGGTTTTTGTTCCCGGATGATTTCCGTGGGTTTTGGAAATTCCTAGAGCATTACTTCGTAATCGAAGAAGAAACTATTTACGTTTCAGGCAGACCAAGAACAATAAAAACATATGAAAAATTTCAACCTGGCAAAAAAGAAGAACTACAACAATTCTTATCTACATTTTCAACACAAAGAAAACGTAAAGATGTGATGCCTTGGTTACCTAATAAATTCTATGAACGAATAAGATTAGACCCAACAAAAGAACAGCTAAAATATCTGAAAGATCTAGAAGAAACATATCAAACAGAAGATGTAGTAACTGTAGGAACTTTAGATCGACTGATCAGATACAGACAAATATGTTTAGACCCTGGACTAATAGATCTAAAAGGAAAATCTCCTAAAACAGAATGGATACTCCAATACTTAAATGATTACCCTGATGAACAGGTTATTATTTTTTCCAAATTTACAAGTTATCTGATCAGACTTGCTGAACATATTGGATACCCATGGGCAATGTTAATAGGTTCAACAACTCCCAAACAACGTGGAAAGTTCATTAAAGATTTTCAGGCAGGAAAATTCAGAGTATTCCTAATAAACATAGATGCAGGAAAAGAAGCTATAACATTGGACGCTGCAAGCACTACGATATTCACAGATAAATATCCACCTATTGGAAGCATCGAACAGGCTGAAGACAGATTCATAGCTTCTACTGAAGAAAAGGCTCATAAAGCACATAAAATCATTGAATTATGCATGAAGGATACCTTCGATGAGCAAATGTATAAATTGCTGGAACTGAGAAAATCAGAGACAGACATTATAAATAATTATAACCACTATCTAAAAGAAAGGAGAAAAGAGAATGGCAATTAATCCCCTCTTTCAGTTTGAAGAAGCCACAAGAGAAAAATCAAAGGCTTCTATTTTAATTGAAGGACTGTCCGGAAAAGGAAAATCAGGACTTGCTCTATTACTTGGATATTATCTTGCAGGAAAAGACTTCAGTAAAGTATTCGATATTGACACTGAAAACAATTCTGTAAACCTTTTCGTAGGTATTGACAGCTCAGGTGGCATGAAATTTCAAGGATTTAAGCATGGAAAATTTACACCTGATCTCAAATACAAGCCAAGTCATTATGAGGAATTCAAGGAATACGCCATCAGTGAAGGAGCAAAAGTCGTAATCAACGACAGTATTTCACATGCCTGGACCTACGAAGGAGGTATTCTTGATCGTGTTGCAGAACTGAAGAAACAGAATGCACGTTATCAGAAAGACTCCTACGCAGCATGGGGCGATGACGAAATCGTTCAGGAAAAACAAAAACTCATGCAGCTTTTCAGAGATGCAAGATGCCATATGATTGCAACTGTAAGAGTAAAAGAAAAGATGGAATATCAATTTAATGCTCAGAAAAACAAAAACGAACTTGTATCTCTCGGAGAACAGGAAATCATGCAAGCAGATGTTAAGTACGAACCTGACCTTGTACTTCATATGATTGAACCAGGAAGAGCTACAGGAAAAGACATTAAACATCCAAGAGCCAGAGTCGTTAAATCAAGATATGTAATTCTAAAAGAAGGAGAAGAATATGACTTCACTCCTTCCCTTTGTGAAGATATCGCAAACTATCTGGAAGAAGGAACTTCTCCTGAAGAAATTCTTGAAAAACAAAGACAGGAATACATTGTAGGAATCTCATCATTCCTTGATGGACATAAAAGTAAAGTTAATGTTTGGAACGTGCTCAAAGAAGACAGAGGTTTTAAAGATGTATCAATCAATGACATCCCTCTGGATGATCTGAAAGCAATGTTTATTACACTCACTATTGATTAAGAAAGGATATCAAAATGGCAGACATCAAAACAGAAGCTGTAAAAGAAACAGCAAAGAAAGAAGTTAAAACAGAAAAGGCTAAGACAACTACAAAGCCTGAAAAGAAAGAAGCAAAACCTAGAAAGCCTAGAGCAAGAAAGGTAGAAGATCTGATCAATGAAGCAACAAAGAAGATGACAGATAAGGAAAAGGATATCCTGATTGCTTTCCTTAGAGAAGATTCAAATAAGCTTAAGAATCAGATTTCTTCCTTAAAGCAGACCGTTGAATCAGCATTCGCACAGTGCAGAGAAGTTGAAGCACAGTATGAAAGCATGGAAAACTTCTATAGAGACTCATTGAAGTACATTGACGGTCAGGTAGTAGCATTCGCAAACGCAGTAAGAAAATCAACAGTAGGAGGTGCAAACTAATGGGCATTATCAACATGAACTCTTTACCAACAGAAAAACCATCAATGGGAACAGTTATCCCAAAAGGACAGTACATCGCTACAATCAAGAAAGCTGAAATGAAACAACCAAAGGATGACACAAAACCAATGTACTTTTCAGCAGAATGCGATATTACAGACCCAGTTTCAGCAACAAGCATGGGAAAATTCTGGATCAATCTGTTTGAATCAGAAGCCCCGCTTGTAAGATACCAGCTTGCAAGGTTCATTACAGCTCTGCAGCTTCCACTTCAGGGAGAGTTTGAACTGAAAGACCTGACAAAGATGGTAAATGGAAAGAAGCTAAAGGTCGATATTCAGCCTGAAGAAAGAACAGATAACAAGGACCCTCAGAGAAGTGTTGTAGATATTTCAGCACAGTGCTTCTATCCTATTCAGGATCCTGTAGCACAGACAGCTGAAGCTGTATTTGCAGGAGAAACCGCTGCTCCAACAACACAGACCCCTCCCGTAATGGCATCTTATTAAATATAAAGGAAAAGGACAATGAGCTTTTTAACAGAATACTTTGATATAACAGACGATAAAACTGAAGTACCTGTATGCTGCCCTTTTCCTCATTATTTATCATCAGGATATGAGTACTATGAGGAACACCCATCAGCACATGTGAACACAATCAATAATTTATTTCACTGTAAAGTATGTGGTCAGTCAGGATCAGAATCAATGATGATCCAAAAATTACTTGGTTGTAATACAAACACCGCACACAAACTGGAAGCTTGTTTCGCATCAGACGAAACAATAGATGTTTGGGAAGAAGAACTTTCTATCAGTGAAAAAACAATTGAAAAAGCCAGATCATTAGGTATTTCAGATGAAGTAATTGAAGAACTAAAAATCAAAACTCCAGAATTTGAAGACGGTGTTCTCGCATTTCCAGTATTCATGTTTGATCATCTATTAGATGTTAGAAGATATAATCCTGGAGGCAACCCAAAAGTTCAATCTAGAAGAGGTTGTCCTTCAGGACTTATTATCCCATTTAATGAATGGAAAGATACTGATAAAACAAGAACTACTTTACTCTGTGCCGGTGAGAAAGATATGGCAGTAGCTCGAAGTCAAGGCTTTAATGCTATAACTCTCACTGGCGGTGAAAACTGTTTACCTGCTCAACCAACATATTTCAAAGATAGAATCGTAGCTATCGTTTATGATAATGACGAAGCAGGATTAACAGGAGCTTTTAAGGTTGCAAATGCAATATTTAAATATACTCCTTATGTAAAAGTAGTTACAAATTTTCATGAATGTTTAGGACCTAAAGAAGATATAACAGACTTCTTTACTAAATATAACAAGACCAAAAAAGACCTAATAAACTATATTGAACAAACTCCCTTCTATGAAGGTAAATCAACATTAAAAAAGAATTATCCTGTAATGGATCTTTTAAAAGCATCATCACCACAAAATATAGGAAAAATGATAAAAAGCAATGTACAGGTAGTTGCAGTATCAGAAGCAACATACACCTGCCCTTCTCATCTATATGCTGAAAAATTTGCAGATCCAAAAGACGGAGATGCAATGATGAAAGGCGATTTCAAAGAATGGATATTAGATGAAGACACAGTACAGGACACACTGCATATGTTTGATAACAATTTCCGAGAAGATGCTATCAAAAGAAACTATAAAAAAGTCCTACATATCATGGACAAAGAAAAAAGTGTAAAGATCGATATACAGGAAAGAGTAACAATGTTCAAATGTTTTCTGACTGATCTATATGAAACAACTGATACAACTTCAGTACAGCCTATGGAATATACTGCATATTCTATAGACAACAAACTGGAATCCGGTCAGAAATATTTGATCACATATAAATTAGTCCCACATCCATATAAAGGTCAGCAACTGATAATGCTCATCATGGATGCTGAACAAGCAAATGATTCAGTAACAGATTTTGAATTAACTGATCAAGTAAAAAGTTCATTACAAACCATCCAAAATATCGAAGGTGATGTAGCAACAAAAATCAATAATCTGACTGAGAAAATCAAAGGTTTACTTGGTTATAACGGTATCAATACTTTAATCCAATCGGTTGATCTCGCATTCCACACACCGTTACAATTCAACTTCCATACAAATAAAAATATTCGAGCATACTTAGATACGATCATTGTAGGTGAATCCAGAACAGGAAAATCATCAACAGCGGATTGCCTAAGACGTTTATATGGATTAGGAACATTTACCAGTTTGGCAGGTAACTCTGCAACGATACCAGGACTTATCGGTGGTAGTAATAAAACAGCTACAGGTTTTCAGACAAGAGCTGGAATCATACCGCAAAACCACAAAGGTCTGGTAATCTTTGAAGAGTTTGGTAAATCAAATAATTCGATAATAACCGAACTAACAGACATTCGTTCCAGTAACGAAGTTCGAATCACCAGAGTTGCTGGAACGATCACCCTGCCAGCCATGGTAAGAATGATCTCACTAACCAATCCCAAAAATAAAGACGGTAATATACGTTCAATAGCATCCTACCCTAACGGTATAGCAGTCCTTACAGACCTCGTAGAAACCGCTGAGGACATCGCAAGATACGATTTGATAGTTATATTGCCTGACCGAGGAAATGCTCAGATAGACCCATTTTGGGTCCCTGAAGAACCTCTGGAAGAACAAGTCTACAAAGACAGGATCAGATGGGTTTGGTCAAGAACAGCAGAACAAATCATTATAGACAGAGAAACAGAATTATATATCGTAGAAACTGCCAATAAACTAAACAGTATCTATGAAGGTCATATCAAAATATTTGGTACTGAAGCCTGGAAAAAAATAAGCAGATTAGCAATAGCAGTCGCAGGTTATGTCTGCAGTTCAGACGAAACTTACGAAAACATCATTGTTAAAAAAGAACATGTAGATTTCGCTGCTAACTTCCTCATTAATCTATATGACAACCCAACATTCAAACTAAAAGAATATGTCAATTATGAAAAACAATACTCAGAAATAGATGATGAAGGAACATTAGCATTACAGGATATCTACGATAAAAACCCTATGCTAGTCCTGACACTTGAACAGAGTAGTTCTACAAGTAAAAACATTCTAATGGCAGCTACAGGCATGGAGCAGAAAGAACTGAATATTGCTCTGAATAGAATGACAAAAATGTTATTTATTAAATTCCATAATCACGACATCATCCCAACTGAAAGATTCAGAAAAGGATTAAGTCGTTTATCACGTAATACTTATGCACCAAAGATAGGAGAAATCAATGCTGAAATACCAATGGAATTCATTGACGATAACGACCCGTGGAGATTTTGATAAGTTAAAGTCCATAGTCACAAACACAAAACCGCAAATAGGTGCGGTAGATACTGAAACCAGCGGATTGCATATAATCAATGACAAACCATTCGTAGTACAGTTTGGTTTCCTGGATATCCCTAATATGCGAGGATTTACATTTGCAATAGATTTGGAATCCTGTGCTTTTGCAGACGAAGTTCTCACATATTGGGATTCCGTAGCCCACACCCTGAAATGGTATATGGGACATAATATAAAATTTGATCTGCATATGTTAGCTAACATCGGACACCGGTATGAAGATTCAAATTTAACAGATACTATGTTTTGGATTCGATACGGGCATGATGCAAAACACCCTGAAGAAGGTGGTCCTGTATTAGGTCTGAAAGATTACGCCAGACATTATATTGACAGCAAAGCAAAAGAGCATGAAAAGAAGTTGGCAAAAGAGCGTTCTGAAATAGCCAAAAGATATAACAATATGTTAAAGACCATGTTAAATAATTCAGAAGCCAAACTTCCTGAACAATATAATACACGGTCATTTACCATTTCAGTTATTCACGATATGTTCAATGACTGCATATTTGAAATAGAAGATTTACCTGAAGATATAAAAACAGTTTATCTTGAATGGTTCAACTCTCTCCCACTCTATCTTCAAAGTAAAGTTCAATCAACAGTTGAATCAGAAATGATCAGATATAACGATCTGAACAGAAATAACTTACTTAAATATGCACATTATGACATCATATACACATTAGAAATCTGGAGTTCATTGGTTCATATTGTAAAACATCGTCACCAAGAAAGAGCAATAGATATTGAAAATAAGTGCTTACTACCTTGGTTTGAAATGGAACGGAATGGATTCCATGCTGATAAAGAATATCTTGAAACATCTCGTAAAAATCTTAAAGCTTATATCAAAGAAAGAAGAAAACTCTTCTATGAACTGGCTGGAGAAGAAATCGGTGTCAATCAAAATCCAGCAATCAAAAGAATTCTTAAAGACAGATATGAACTGGAAGTACCAAGTACAGGTAACGATGCCTTAGATAAAATCAAAGCAAAACTTGAAGAATCAGAACTAAAACAGTTCATAAAAGTTCTTCAGGAACTCCGTACTCTAGAGAAATGGTATTCAGTTTATATCATAAGATTTCTAAAAGACCTGAAAAATACAGATAGATTATACACAACGATCAATCAAGTCGGAACAGTTTCAGGAAGAGTTACTTCAGACTTTCAACAGTTCCCTAAGAAAGGAATAAAAGATCATAATGGAAATGAATTATTCCATCCTCGTAAAATCATTTATAGTGATACTGGTCTTGTTTATCTTGACTATTCACAAATCGAATTAAGATTCCAGGCACTATACACAGTCTTATTAGGACACCCTGATTACAACATGTGTAGAGCATATATGCCATATGACTGTTATCGATATCTCGATTATGAATATGAAAAAGAACAGTTTAATTACAATAATCCAGACCATATCAAAAACTATAAACAATATCTTTGGTATCACAATGAAGATAAGAAACCATGGTCTCCTGTAGATGTACATGGTGCTACAACAACAGCAGCTACAGGTAAAACTCCAGATGATCCAGAGTTTCATTCACTCAGATCCAGTATAGGCAAAAGAGTAAACTTTGCTAAAAACTACGGAGCTGAATTAGGAAAGATTCGAGAAATGTTTCCAGAAAAATCCTATGAAGAATGTGTAGTGATCAATGATGCTTATTACAAAGCTTTCCCAGGAATCAAACTTTATCACGAATTTTGTGCTCAAAGAGCATCAACTTACAGCTATACAGAAAACTTATTCGGTGTCCGTTACTACAACGTAAACGGACACAAACTTAAAAACATGTTGATTCAAGGATCTGCAGCCTTTTATCTCAAATGGAAAATCATAAAATTATATAACTATTGTAAAAAACACAACGTCAAAACTAAGTTCCAAATGCAGATCCACGATGAACTCAGCTGGGAATATGACCCTGCTGATAGCCCAGAATTATTTTTTACATTCAAACATATCATGGAAGACTGGAAAGAATCAAAGATTCCTATCATAGCAGATATGGAAGCATCAAATAAAACATGGGCTGATAAACAAGAAGTCGAAACACTTGAACAATTAAAGGAGATTTTAAAATGATCAGAATCGAATTAGAAAGAGAAGGTATTTTAAGCGTATCAGGACCAATGGATAATATCCTGACAGAATACACTACCCTCACCAGATTAATTCTTCATCGACTCAAAGAAGATTTCGATGAAGACACAGCATTCACAATAGTAGCCGAACTAGGAAAAATCGCAGCAGCCAATATCGATGAAATCAGCAGAGATGTTCTCAACATACATGAAAAAGTTGAGGAGGTGCTGACAAATGAATTATAAATATGAATACATTCTGGCGTTTGATCCATCAGGAAGTTTCAATGAAGGTAAAGGAACAACCGGATGGGTCCTAATGGATGCAAAAGAAAGGCTTGTAGCCAGAGGATATATTTCAGCTGAAGATTACAAATGTGCTGAAGAATACTGGAACGCACACCTTGATCTCATCAGATTCAATCATAAAAAATACGGAACAAATCTTATCGTAGTAATTGAAGAATACCTCTTATACAAAGAACGAAGCATGAATCAGATAAACTCTAAAATGGAAACATGCAGACTGATCGGAGTTATGCAATATATATGCTGGAAACTCAAACAGGATTATTCAATGCAGCTGGCATCATCGGTTAAAAACAGATGGTCAGATGAATTACTTTTAAGAGAACAGATACTCTACAGAAACAGAAACAATCTGATCCACACAGAATCCAACTTATCATTAGGTCTGGGTCATACAAGAGATGCATTCAGACATGCGATACATTTTGCAAGATGTAAAAACAAAGAACGTCCTAAAAAGAAATATAACAACAAAGGAGTAAAACGACATGGTTACTTTGAACGATCAAACTATTAAAGCAGATGCTGGTAAACCAAAACTTAGTCTTGTTCCCCCTGAAATAATCAGAGATATTGCACGAGTTCGTGAATACGGTAATAACAAATATCCTGAAGGTGGGAAAGATAACTGGAAAAATGTAGAACCTGATCGATATCGTGATGCCCTTTTCAGACATCTTTTAGCATATCTAGAAGATCCAACAGGTGTAGATGAAGAATCAGGACTTCCTCATCTCTGGCATCTCAGTTGTAACGCAGCATTTTTATGTGAACTAGATAAAGAAAAATACCAATAATAGGAAGCGAGGTAGAACCATGACAAAGGAAACAGCAATAGCGTTACTTAATAATCTTCGTGCGTTTGCGGAAGACGATGATGAACCTGCTATTGACATGGCAATAAAAGCACTATCAGCAGGTACCATAAAGTTTGATTTCAATAAGTATCGACCGAGTGTGAGAAATAAGGTAAATGATGGCACACCATCAGCCGA
>AUXO017571541.1_pt1 | contig 12050 bp, 8 predicted proteins | sample 768731 | NCBI WGS metagenome assembly AUXO01 (sample SAMN02715735, study PRJNA202380) | gut metagenome | biome: sheep rumen | host: Ovis aries | place: New Zealand: Palmerston North | reverse complement strand
AAAAAATATAACTCGGATTCTTTAGTCGCATCAGGTACGGATGCTTTAATGGATGCATTAATTTCTGTTGCAACACTTATATCCATTGGAGTTTATATGATATGGAAAGTAAATATTGATGGATGGATTGGTGTATTAATTTCTATATTTATTATAAAAGCTGGAATAGAGATGCTACTTGAGGCAGTTTCAAGTGTTATGGGTAAAAGACCAGATGCAGGCATTACAAAAGCAATTAAGGCATCTGTAAATTCAATTCCTAATGTTTTAGGTACATATGATTTAGTTTTACATAATTATGGCCCTGAGTTTGCGATTGGTTCTTTACATGTAGAAATTGATTCTTTAATGAATGCAGAAGATATTCATAAATTAACAATGACTATTCAATCTAAAATCATGGAAGAATTCCATGTAATGATGACTGTGGGCATTTATGCTGTTGATTCTAAAGATAAGGAAAAACAAGAGGATATTAAAAAAATAATAGAATCCTTTGATGGTGCATTAGGATTCCATGGTTTATTTGTTGATGATGATAAAAAGACAATGTCTTTTGATGTTTTAATTGATTTTACAATTAGAGACAAGAAGAAGTTTATTGAAGAGGTTATATCTAAGGTTAATGAAAAATATGAAGGATATACTATTTCCATTAATCTAGATACGAATTATAGTGATTAGGAGATTTTATGAAAATTCGTTATGGTGATATTCAAAATCTAAATGAATATTTAAAAATATATGAATCCGCAATGAAGTTTATGGCTAATTCTGGAAACCCTAATCAGTGGAATAAGGATCATCATCCAGAAAAGGATAAAATCATAGAGCATATAAAGAATAATAATTATTATGAAATTTATGATCCCAAAACTGGTGAAATACTTGCAGTATTCGCATTAATCTTTGGTATAGATGAAACCTATAACGAAATTGAGGGTGCATGGATCAATGATGAGCCTTATGCAACGATTCATATGGTTGCTAAAAAAGAAAATGCCAAGGGCATATTCCATGTTATATCTAATTTTGCTAAGGCAAGATGTAAAAATGTAAGAATTGATACGCATAAGGATAATATGGTTATGCAAAATGCAATTCTAAATAGAGGCTTTAAATACTGTGGAATTATTCATTTAAATGATAAAAACCATTCTCCTAGAATGGCTTATCAATTTGTAGGTATGGATATTCCATATGATTCTTATAAGCTATTTGTTGTAGATTATGATGGAACAATCATATCTTCAATGGAAATGTGGAAACATACCTGCTCTGGATTTTTGTTATCTATGGGATGTAAGCTTCATGAGGATATTGATCAGAAAGTCATTACAATGACGAATCGAGATGCTGCAGCATATGTTCAAGCAAATTACCTACCAAATCTTACTTTATTTCAGGTAATGGGCGAAATGAACAACTATGTTAAAAAGACCTATGTGAAGCAAAGGCTAAAGCCTAATGCGCTTGAGCTTTTAAAGAAGCTTAAGAGTAAGGGTAGAGTAATCCTATATTCTGCAACCTCACTTACATTACTAGAGGCATCCTTAGAAACCTTAGGTATTAAGGATTATTTTGATAGTATATATTCAGGATCTGATTTATGCTTATCTAAGGCAGATGGTACTGGATTTTTGTATGTGATTGATAAGGAAGGCTTTAAGAAGGAAGAAGCCTTAGTTATAGAGGATTCTACTCATGCAATCTTAGGTGCGAAAAAGGTAGGTCTTTCTATTTTAGGTGTAGAAGATACAAGCAATATGCCTCACCTATTTGTGGATTATGATCTATGTGATTATTATTTACCAATAAAATAAGAAAGTCCGTAAACCAAATGGTCTACGGACTTTTTTAATCAATGACAAATTTATGGGTTTCTACCATAGAATGATTAATTGCAATCTTTATACAGGAAACTAAACGATTTACCTTTTTATCGATATCTAAGAATACACTAGTAAGCTTTAAATTCTTATCCTTTAAATAATTAATGATTTCATTTCCAGCTACTACAATATTTCTATCATTAAATTTATTCTTTATATTATCAAGCTGCATGAAGGAGGAAACAAAGACAACCTCTTTATTATTTCTTTTAATTTCCTCTTTAATGGATTCGGATTCAATGTCATAGGTTATAAATACATAATCATCTAATAAGAACTTATCAGCGATTCCCTTATAGGAGCAGGATATTTCAAAAATCCAAGGCTCATGTACTCTTGTGTCATATCCGATAACAGGAATAAAGTTATTGGAAGATACAATCTTAAAATCTTCATCGGATAATCCGATGCATACAATCGCATCTACACAGTGTACCTCCTTAGAATAGGAGCTAGGAAGAAGTACAACCTGGAATCCATTTAACGCTAATGCGGATACTATTTTATCGACCACAATAAATTTTTCATTTGTTTCTAGGGCAAAGCTTGGCTTTCCTAAATATATTCCAATTAAGTTATATTTTCCTGATGATAGTGCAGAAGCAACAGAATTCTTTTGGTAGCCTAGTACGCTTGCTACTTGAAGGATTCTTTTTCTCGTTTCAGGGTTAATTTTTTGTTTTGGGTTGTTATTAATTACATAAGATACAGTTGCAACACTGCATCCAACCTCTTTTGCAATGTCCTCTAATTTAACCTTTGGCATAGTATCACCTCATAAGTATTGTAACACTTTTTTAAAATAAGTCAATAAACTTTAAGTTTTTTTAAGTAGAATTTTAAGTAAAATACTGGTAAAAACGATAATAAAAAGGCTTTCAAGGAGTGTTGACAACGCTTTAAATTGGATTTATAATGAATTTGGCTTAAGCGATTAAGTTACTTAAATGTAACGGAAAATAAAAAAGGAGACAAATACTATGAAAAAGAAAATCGTTAGAACATTAATCGGTGGCATTGCCTGTGCCGCTATCGCTTTTACTCTTACATCCTGTGGTGAGGATAATAATACTTTAACAACTACAGAAACTGCTGCGGAGTTCTTTACTGTTACTTATTATGATGGTGAGACGGTATTAAAAACTGAAAGGCTAGAGGCAGGTGCTGAGGTTCCATCATTTACTCCAACAAAGGATGGATATAAGTTTTTAGGATGGTATGGTACACCAAACTTCTCTCACAAATATGATTTCTCTAATAAGATTGATGGAGATCTATCCTTATTTGCATGCTTCAAGAGTGCTCAATATGTAGAGGATACAAGAACATGGTATGTTTTAGGAAATGCTACAAATGGTCCTTTAAAGGAGAGTAAGTGGGGAGCTAATTTAACAGAGGAATTAAAGCTTACTAAGAAGGATGTTGAGGGAGCTAATGTTTATGAAATTACATTAGATTTATATAAGTATTCTGAATTACAGTTTGGAATTAACACAAGCTGGCATGATCAGCGTGGTGCTGGATATTTAGCTACTACATTCTATGATGGTACAGAATGCTTGGTTTCTGCAGCTGGCTTAGCTAAGGATGATAGAAAGTCTAATATTAAGGTTGCAGTTGAAGGTAATTATACATTTACCTTAACAACAAATCCTGGTGAGGATTATTATGATACAGAGGATGCAAATTATTCTGAAGCAAACAAGGAAGGCTTCAATTATAATGACTTCGATGAAATTACATTTACATATAATGGACCTGTTAAGGGAGATACTCAGCCAGTAGAAGAGCCTGATTTAGAATCCTATCAATTAATTATTAAGGGTACTATGACAAGCTGGGAGGCATCGGCTCGTTATGATTCAGAGGATTTAAAGGTAACATTTGATTATACATTTGCTGCAGGTGATGAATTTGGCTTTGCTTGGTTCAAGGATGCAACTGAGGAAGGCTATGGTACATATGTAGATTACACATGCCTTGGTACAACAGGTAATGGTAATTCTAATTTTGAGGCTAGTGGAAATAACTTCAAGGCAGTTAACGCTGGAACATATACAATCGTTGTTGAAATTTCGCCTAAGAGAGTTGTAACAGTTAATTTTACTGAAGCAGAATAAGTTTATAAAAAAGAGGAGGAGTTCTTATGAACAAATACGCTATTGCTCACGCAATTGAGTCCAATTACTCCTTTCCTTTGACAAAGGATCAATATGTCGTTCGCTTAAGAGTTTCTAAGGTGGATAATATTGACCATGTTTATGTATTATATGGTGCGAAGCACCTATTTCAAAGAAAAAGGAAAAGAAAAGAATTAAAAAGATTATATGAGGATAAGGAATTTGCTTATTATGAAGCAATATTAAAGCTAGAGGATTATAGATTAGCTTATATTTTCCAAATAGAATCTGAAGGATTAATATATTATCTATCTAGTGATGGACTAGAGAAGGAATATAACTTTAATACATCCTATTATAATTTTTTCCAAATGGCCTATGTAAATGAGATTGACATTACAAAAGAGGTATCTTGGGTAAAGGATGCTATTATTTATGAAATCTTTGTTGAAAGATTTGAGAGAAGTAAAGAAGATAAAAACGGGGATTATATAACACTTAGCTGGGGTGAAAAGCCAACTCCAAAGTCATTTTTGGGTGGCACCCTAACTGGTATTAAAGAGAGAGTACCTTATTTAAAAAAATTGGGAGTTAATACGATATATTTAACACCAATCTTTAAATCACCATCCAATCATAAATATGACACTGTAGATTACTATCAGGTCGATGAAATGTTTGGTGGAAATATCAGATTTAAGGAATTGGTAGAAGAAATCCATAAAATGGGTATGAGAATTATCCTAGATGCGGTATTTAACCATATTTCAGATTTATCGGATTTATTTAAGGATGTTAAGGAAAAGGGTAAGGAATCTAAATACTATAATTGGTTCATTATCTATGGAGATATTGAAAAGGGCGAATATGAACAGTTCGCTACATGCAAATATATGCCAAAGCTTAACACATCCAATTTAGAGGTACAGGAATACCTAATTGGTATTGCAACTCATTATGTTAAGGAATATGGAATTGATGGCTGGAGGCTTGATGTATCCGATGAGGTAAGCCATGATTTTTGGAAGAGATTTAGAAGAGCCATCAAGGAAATTAATCCAGATGTCCTAATTACTGGTGAAAACTGGCAGGATGGCACCCCATATTTAAGGGGTGATGAATTTGATGGTATTATGAATTATCCATTCACAAAATACATCAATGATTTATTAAGCTTTAACGTAATTGATCCAATGGAGTTTAAATATAGGCTTAACGCTTTAAGGTTAAGATATAAAACTCAGGTAATGAATAGTAATTGGAATTTAATCGATTCTCATGATACATTCCGCTTTTATACACAAGTAAAAGAAGATAAGAATAAAGCATTACTTGGTGCTGCAATTCAATTATTCTATGTAGGTATTCCATGTCTATATTATGGAGATGAAATTCCTCTTGAGGGTAGATTTGATCCGGATTGTAGAAGATGTATGGATTTCAAGCAGGTAAATAGAAGGAATGAATTCTATAATACTTACAAGGCATTAATTCATTTAAGAAGAGATTCTAGTATTATTAAATATGGATTCTTGGATATTGAATATGAAGATGGTATTTTATCATTTATTAGAACATATAAGGGTCATAAGATTGAATTAAGAATGAATTTTTCTAATGATACAAAACCATTTAAAGAAGAACCTATTCTGTCTAACCATATAGAAGATGGTTTAATACTTCCATATGGATTTGTTATTATTAAATATTAATCGTTAAATAGGTAGAAAGGATTATGTAATATGAAAAAGAGATTGTTATCCCTATTAACATTAGTTATAAGCAGTGTCGCCTTAGCATCTTGTGGAGAGGCAGAATCTAGCCAAAGTGCCGCTTTAGGAACTCAAAATCCTCAGGTGTTTAAGCGTTTTGAGGCAGAATTGACTCCTTGTACAATTCGAGTGCTTGAAAATGATACTGCAAAGCTTACCGGATATTTAGATGCATTACTAAAAGCTTTTAATGAAAAGTATGAAGAGTATGGCATTGTTGCGGTTGATGCAAATATTGACCAGTATACAAATTTAGCTCAGGATGGTCCTTATGGATATGGACCTGACGTATTATATCAAGCAAATGATGCAATCATGCAATATCTAGATGGTGGACATATTTTACCTCTACCTGTTGATACACTTGAAGATTATTCTTTAATCGATTCTAATGCATGGAAGGCATATGATGGTATTTATAAGGGAGCTAAATATACATTTGGTATACCAGTAAACTTACAAACAGGAGTAATCTTTTATAGAGAAGATTTATTGCCAGAGGATTCTGATAAGAATAATGATGGTAGACCAGATATGCTTGAAACATGGAATGCATTATATGATTATTCTATTCAGCGTCATAAGGAAAATAGTGATCATTTAGGATATATGAGAGCTTTATATGATTTCTATTTCAATTCAGGATTCTTATTCTCTTATGGAGGATATATCTTTGGAGATAATAATACAAACCCAGATGATATTGGAGTTGATGCAGGAAATGCATATTTAGGTGCTAAGGTTGTAAGACAGTTAGCATCTGTTATGGATATGTCTTGTGTAGAAGACACAACAACATCTAAAGGCTATTCTAAACTTGCCAGCGGTGAGTGGTTTTGTACTATGACTACTCCAGATGTTCAAAATCTATTCATTAAAGAAATGGCTTTAGAATATCAAAGATTAGATTCTACTTTATCTGATGATGCTGCAAAAGAAAAAGCTAAGAGCAATTTAAAAATGATTTCTGTTCCAAAGCTTCCAGTATCTGGTGATTTAACAGATGATTCAAAGGGCTTTTTTGATATGACAACTATGGGTGGAATCAATGGTTATGCAATTTCATCTTATACAGGAAATGCTAGAGCTTCTTGGGAATTTGTAAAATTCGCAACATCTAAGGAAATGGTTGCATTAAGAGAACAATATTTAGGTATTGTAACTTGTAGAAGTGATTTAAACTTAAATGAAGAGGGTTTAAATTCTGAATTATATAAAGCATTAACAGATGGAAGAATTTCTTTAATGCCATCAATTAGTGAAGTATCTGCATTATGGAGTCCTGGTGAGACTTTCTTCAAAGGACTTGCAACAGATGTATTTATGGATCCATCTAGCCAAAAGTATACAACGGATGAGGCACTTAAAAAGGGCTTAGAGACATTCCATCAGCAATTATATGATGCAATCCACACACTTAAATCCTAATTCTCCTTTATCCGCAAAGAAAGAAGGTTTGAAATCTTTTTCCTTTGCGGACTTCTTCCTTGATTTAAGATTAAAATTCCAAGCTTCATCCTACCAAGTTAAGCTTTCATGCTTATTTATGGGACTTGGTCAAATTTGTTATAAACAAATAGTTAAAGGAATTCTTTATTTCTTGGTTGAAGTAGCTATGATCTTATTCTTAGCTTTTAAAGGCATTGGTATGGTTTATGATTTGTTTACTCTTGCAAGAGTAGAAGCAGATCCTATCGGTGGCGTTGTGGGCGACAATTCTGTTGTTATGCTAATCATGGGCGTATTCGCTTTTATGATTATAGGTGTATATATAGTTTTATATATAGCTAATATTAAGGATTGTTATAAAACCTTCATGCTAGTTAATGAGGGAAAGAAAGTTCCTAATTTTCTTGAAGATTTAAAGGAATTAGTGGATAAAGGCTTTTATAAAGTCGTTTTATTTATACCAGTTGTATTGGTTTTAATATTTAATGTTACTCCGATTTTATTTATGAGCTTAGTAGCATTTACAAACTATACTTCTAAAGTAGAGGCAAATTTCTGTTGGAATGGCTTTTATGCATTTGAAAAGCTATTTAGTGCACAAGGTATTGCATCTACATTTGGTAAAATTTTAATTTGGAATATTGCATGGGCTATTGTGTCTACTCTAACGAATTATTTCTTAGGATTAGGCCTTGCACTATTAATTAATAAGAAATGTGTAAAATTGAAAGGCCTATGGAGAGGATTCCCAATCCTTGCATATGCAATTCCAGGCTTTATTACTATATTAGCATTCCGTTATATGTTTACTGTAGATGGACCAATTAATAACATTTTACAAGACTTTTTTGGAATGAAACAGCCTATTGATTTTTTAGGAATGAATGGTGGATGGTATACAAGATTTATTGGTCTTGGAATTAATGCTTGGTTAAATATTCCAACAACTATGCTACTTGCAACAGGAATCTTATCCAACATGAATGCTTCTTGTTATGAGGCTGCAAGAATTGATGGAGCCTCACCAATGAAGCAGTTTAAGGATTTAACTTTACCATTTGTTGTTTTTGCTACAACACCTACACTGATTTCTCAGTTTATTGGTAATTTCAATAATTTTGGTATTTTCTTCTATTTAAGAAAAGGATTAATAATAGAAGGATATTATTGTGCATCAGATACAGATTTATTGATTAACTGGTTATATCAATTATCCATTAATCAAAAGATTTATTATATTGGTGGTGCAGTATCTTTAATTATTTTTGCATTTACTGCGGTTTTCTCCTTATTAATCTATGTTAGAAGTCAAGCATATAAGAAGGAGGATACTTACAGATGATGAATCAAGCTAGTGTTGAATATGTAAAAGTAAAATGTGAAAAGAAAAAAAGAACAAGCTCTGTTAAAGTAAGAAGAGTTTTAGATAAGATTGCGACATATATTATTTTGATTTTTGTATGCTTTGTATTTGTATTTCCATGTATTTGGTTAATCGCAACAGCATTTTCTAAATCTGGAAATATGTTTTCTTCTAAGTATTTCTTCCCTAGTGAGTTTTCTTTTAATGTTTGGATGGATTTGTTTGGGGATACCAAAATGTATGATTTCCCTAATTGGTTTAAAAATTCATTACTTGTTGCTGTATCTTCTGCAGTAATTTCTACAATACTTGTTATTGCAACAGCTTATACTATCTCATTTTTCCAGTTTAAAATGAGAAAGCCTTTAATGAAGATTACCCTAGTTTTAGGAATGTTTCCATCATTCATGGGAATGACTGCAGTATATATTATGATGACACAGTTTAAAATGGTTGATACTTTATGGGGATTGGTTTTAATCTATTCTGCAGGTGCCCCTATGGGATATTTAGTTCAAAAAGGATTCTTTGATACAATTCCTTATTCCATTTATGAGGCTGCAAGAATTGATGGTTCATCCAATTTCCGTATTTTTAGAACCATTATTTTACCACTTTCTAAGCCAATGATTGTATATACAGGCTTAACAAGCTTTGCTTGGCCATGGAGTGATTTTATTTTACCTGCTTTATTATTAAAGGATAAATCCAATTGGACAGTTGCGGTTGGACTATATAGCTTACCAGATACAGAGTTTGCAAGATTCTGTGCTGGTGCGGTATTTATTGCAGTTCCAATTGTATGTCTTTATTTCTTATTACAAAAGAATTTGGTTTCTGGCTTAACAAGCGGAGCTTCAAAGGAGTAGTTTTATGTCAAATGTTAGATTAGAAAATGTATATAAGATATATCCAAACGGAGTCAAAGCCGTTAAGGACTTTAACCTAAATATTGAAAATGAAGAGTTTATTGTCTTTGTTGGACCATCTGGATGTGGTAAATCTACTACGCTTCGTATGATTGCAGGTCTTGAGGATATAAGTGCCGGTAGAGTTTATATTGATGATGTTTTAGTTAATGATATGGAGCCAAAGGATAGAGATATCTCTATGGTTTTCCAAAATTATGCATTATACCCAAATATGAGTGTATATGATAATATGGCTTATGGTTTGAGATGTCAAAAATTCCCAACAGAAATGGATAGATTATCTGTAACTTTATTAGAATGTGATTTTTCATCAGTAAATAGTGAAGTTGTTGATATGGAATTACCACAAATTGGAAAACATTATCCTAATGTTACTATTTCATGGTCTTTAAAGGGTGAATATGAGACTGTATCTTTAATAGATAATAAGATTACAATTAAGCCAAAAGAAGATATGGATGAGGATGTAATTTTAGTTGCGAAGGCATCTTTAAGAGATGATCCTTTAGAAAAAGATGATTTAGAAGAAACTAAAGAAATATCTTTAGAAAAAGAGATATGCTTTACAGTTCATAAATTGAATGAAGCATTTGATTTAGAAGCATCTAATTCTATTAGAGATAATCATTATAGTACACATCAATTAAAAGAATTAGTTATTAAAGAAAAAATCAATAAAGCTGCAGATATTTTAGGTATTAGAGAATATTTAAATAGAAAGCCAAAGGAATTATCTGGTGGACAGCGCCAAAGAGTTGCCTTAGGTAGAGCTATAGTTCGAAAGCCAAAGGTATTCTTACTTGATGAGCCATTATCTAACTTAGATGCAAAGCTTAGAGTACAAATGAGAAGTGAGATTACTAAGCTTCATGAACAGTTAGGCACAACATTCATTTATGTTACACACGATCAAATTGAAGCGATGACTATGGGTACAAGAATTGTTGTAATGAAAGATGGTATCGTTCAACAAGTTGATACACCACTTAATTTATATGAACATCCTGAAAATACATTTGTTGCAACCTTCTTAGGTTCTCCACAAATGAATTTATTTGATGGTGTAATTAAAATTGAAGATGATAAAACATATTTTGTATCTAGCGATTTAAAGATTTTAGTTCCTGAAGAGGAATTATTACAAACAGGCTTCCTAGTTGATGGTATGGAATTATATTTAGGAATTCGTCCTAAGGATATTCATATATCAGGTAAGGGATATAAAACAGTAATTGAATTAACAGAACAGCTTGGTAGTGAAACTATTTTATATGTTAAATTACCTGGTAAAAAGGATTATTCTACGATAAGTGTTTCAGATACATCTAGAATTTATCATAATGGTGAAGAAATATATGTTTCTTTTGACACACAAAAGCTTCATTTATTTGACAAGAAAACAGAAGAATCTTTAAAGAAGGTTAATGTATGTAATATTATTACAACTACTTTAGAAAAGAAAAATGATGGCCTATATTTAGGTGATATGAAAGTAGATCAAGACTTTGAAAAGCATATCCTAACGGATTATAGAGGTGAAGTTGAATTACATGTGAATAGCGATTCTATATCATTAAATAATGATGGAAATTCTTTATCTTTAGATGTAGAAATATCAAAGGTTGTAAAGTATTCTACATATTCTGTAGTATTTGGAACTTTATATAATAAACAAAAGATTATATTTAAAGCAGATACAAATATTGATAGCAAGAATATTAAGGTATATTTACCCCTTGATTCTATTGATATTCATAAAAAAGAAGAAAAGATATATTCAAAGCTAGTAGATATCGATGTTCCTTTACATACTGCAAGCTATCAAAAGACAAAATCTTCTATAATATTAACATTAACTAAGAGCGCTCCAATTAAAAACAGATTATTTAAGGTTTTAGAAAAAGAAATTGTTAACAATAAACTTATTTTAGAACTTGAAGGCGCTAAAAACATTAAGAAGAACAAAGAGTATTTTAAGGAAAGAATTAAAGTAGAAACAGAAATAAATGAGATTTTTGAGGGACAGTTTATTTTTGTAAAATAGTTAAATTTTTATAATTATTTAAACAAATGGATTGCAGATATGGACAAGTGCCATATCTGTTTTTTATAGACGTACAGTTGTATTTATGTAAAGGATTTCATGTTGAAAGATAAATATAAAACTGATATACTTTAATCATATTATAAAGAGGTGGTAAGAATATGAAACTAGGATTATTTGGTTATGGTACTATTGGTAGAGGAGTATATACACTAGTAGAAGGCTTAGATAAGTCATATAATGTAGAAATTCCTAAGGTATTTGATCTTCCTATTAAAAAAGAACAGCTAAAAGAAAAATTAGTAACAGATATTAATGATATTATTAATGATTCAGAAATTGATTGTGTTGTTGAGGTATTAGGTGGACACGATGTACCATATGAAGTAATTACAAAATGCTTAAGAAAAGGTAAAAGTGTTATTACAGCGAATAAAGAGGTAGTATCCAATCACCTAGAGGAATTTATAAATTTGGC
>AUXO017434101.1_pt1 | contig 12053 bp, 2 predicted proteins | sample 768731 | NCBI WGS metagenome assembly AUXO01 (sample SAMN02715735, study PRJNA202380) | gut metagenome | biome: sheep rumen | host: Ovis aries | place: New Zealand: Palmerston North | reverse complement strand
AAATACAAACAAGCCAGGTAATGAATTAATTAAATGGCAGGTTGATTATAACGAGAAAGAAAAAGCTGCTGAAGGAAACAAAGTAGCAAAGAATACACTTGAAGATCTGTTTGATGATGGTATATTAACAGTAAAAGCCAATAAACTTGCTTATCCTGCAAATAAAGTTACTGTAGAGATTAGCGGATCAATGTCTAAGTTATATAATACAAAGACCCCTGCACCTGAAGTAATACAAAAATCTGCAACAGGAGATAATGCAGCACATATTGGAACTACTAAGACAGGAGAAAAGATTGATCCTAATACTGGTATGAAGTTCAGTGAAGAAAGACCATCTGAAGAAGATGCAAAACCTGTAGATATTCCTGAGAATGTTGAGAAAGCAATCAATGCTATTATTAACATGTCACAAGATAGGAACTTAACTGATGATGAAAAGCACTATTCCATTGGAGGACAGCTTTGGGCCAGAATTACTTCAGTTAAACATGCTGTAAAAGGATTCCTTAAAGGAAGGTTCAACAAAACAAATGCATATGGGACTCCTGCAACATTACTTGGTAATAGCTTTGATGAATTTAGTAGGGATGTATTCAATGGAGTCTTTGATTCTATAGGAGAAAACCTAAGTCCAAGTGAAAGAGAGGCCTTATTAAAAAAAGCATTTGAAGGATACAGTAATTCGACTGCAGACAATTACCTTAAAGTATATACCAAACTTAAAGAGTTTGAGGCAAGCCTGCAAGGTAAAAGATTGGTCAAGACAGGAAAGAATATAGGTACTGACCAATACAGTCCTGGAAAAATTACTGTAAAGGGAATACTTAATGCCAAGACAAAAGAAGGAAAGACTAAACATGTGAGAGTTGCAGGTACCATAGATGCACTTGCAATAAATTCAGATGGTAACCTTGAAATGTATGACTTTAAGACACATGTAAGACAAGTGTTTGATGAAGCTTATGCAAAGGAAAGTGGTTATGATATTCAGCAAAGTCTTTATGCAGCATTTCTTGAACAGGAATTAGCTGAAATGGGAATAACAAATAGATTGGGCCAGCCTGTCAAAGTAGTAGGAATTAACCTACTTCCTGCAAAGGTTAAATATGAGACACCTCAAGGTTTGGACAACGATGAAAATGTTATTACAGGTGCAGTGCATGAATATAAAGCTTCTGAAAGAATACCTAATCAAATGGTATATAGAAAAGCTAATTCATCTGAAAGTACTCCTTTTGAAGAATACCATGCTGCAAACTTCCAGGTTGAACCAGTCATACCTCTTACAAGACTTACTGATGAACAATTAGAACTGGTTTATGATAAAATGACTGAAGAGGAAAGGCAGGCTATATTAGAGGAAGTACAAGACCAGACTCAGGCAAATGCTGAAGTGCCTAAGTCAACCAAAGATATTGAAGTAAAACCTGAAACTAGACAGGAAGAGATGTCAGAAATGGATAGTATAATGAAACCTAAAAAGAAATTTACCTTTACAAAGCCACCTGTACTACCTAATAGAAGTCAGGTAAAACCTATATCAGATGGTCAGGCAGGACATAATATAGACAGTGAAGGTAGTCTTCAAGAAAAAATAAATAAACATAAAGAGGAATGTTGAAAATAAAGAGCAGGATAACACCTGCTCTTTTTAATCCATACTTGCAGAATCTATGAGATACCCTAAACAACCTATTATAACAGCCGCTATAATAAAAGCGATTGTATAATAGAGACACCCTTGAAGCTCTCTGCCCTTATATCCATCGTCACTAAGAAAAATATATCCACCAAAAACATAAAAAACAATAATAACAATAGCCCAAATCATAACATTAATTTTTTTGTAAATATAACTACATTTATTAATAAACAAAAAGAAAAGGGAGAATAATTGTAAAAACAACTATCCTCCCTAACAACAAACAACTATTAACAATCGGTGACTACACCTTATTTACCTCTAATTCTCCTACCATATTCATAGGATGCAGCTGCTTCATAGCCATCTTGAAATACATAATATGACCTTAAATATGGAGTAAGTCTCCTGAACTTATTAAGCCACTTTGAATCATATTTATTATATTTACCCTTTCTTGTATTCTGATAATAATCTGGATTTTTCTCTTTCTCACTATCTGGTATATTACGCATTTCATCCCATGCATATTTAAGTCCATCGATAAATATATCATTAAACAGTGCCCAGAATCCACTTGCTCCAACAGGAACATAATCCAATAACTGAGTAGCTTCAAATGCCATTTGAAATGGAAGAGGTCCCATGGCTGACTGTTCATTGAACCATCTCATAGTAAAATAATAAACCAGGCCTGCAATCCAGTTTTCTGTGCTCTCCTCATCCTTTCTTCTCTTTTTCTTTTTATCATCATTAAGTCCTTGATGCATACCTGGAGATGAAAGAAGATTAGCAATAGTCAACATTTCAAATACAGCAAAGTCTGCAGCAGTCCTTCGCATATTGTAGTACTGGTTATCATTAAATCCAGCTCTCTTCATATCAGCATGAATTTTATGTTGCCACTTTTCAAAAAGGCTTATGTTGTATAAAGGCAAACCTCCTAACATACCACTGGCAAGAGTCATGAAGGTAGCTTCAGCAGCTCCAAGCCAGTTTTCGTAATCCGCAAACCTGGTTAATGTCATTACCAATGCCTTGAATGCTGTATTGTAGTTTCCTTCGGTATTCTTTCCCTGAGGTAGATTATATGTATTTGAAGCATATCTTCTGTTTGCCATACCAAGAGCATATCCACGCATGGACATTACAAGATTACCATAGAAATTCTGTTGGAATGCAACCCTGTCTTCAGTGTTATAGATACCATGCAGACGGTTGGTGATATTCCTACATTTATTCATAAACTCAGATTCGTCAACAGAGTTATACTTTAGGTTTTCTCTTTTAATTTTTAAAGCATTTTCTAATGATGCAAGTTGCTTTGCGTTCTGAGGAACTCCGAAGTTAAGTTCTCTCAGATAATCTTGTTCTTCTTCACTGAAGAAATTCAGTGCAATAACATCTGTAGGTTTAGAATTTAAATGGTTGGCATAATAATTAGCAATTCTATTAAGCATTGATACTACTTTATTATACCTTATTATATCTTCTGGAGAACGGAATATCTCATCTTTTAGTTGTATTTTCTTAGGTGTCTTTCCCAATGGTTCATCACCATCTTCCTTCTCAACAGCAAACACTTCTTGTCCATCTACTACATCATAAGCGTCTATAAGCCTTATCTGATTACCATTTTTATCGTATACCTTAGTATGCATTCCCATTGCAAGATAAGGAATGGTCTGCATATAATGTTCACCAGAAGAATAGGGTAACATCATTGTATGGCCAAACCAATCCCACAATCTATGGTCTATTAAACTCATAGCTTTTGTATCGTACTTCTGATTATGCAGAAAAGCCCTATTTTCACTTAGAATATTCCAATGTCTTATCCATAAGGATGTTTTGTTCTGAGGTCTCTGTGCATCAGATAATCCAGCCATTGCAATCTCTACAATGTCTTTAAAGTACATTTTGTGTGCATCACTAAACTCCTTAAAGTTATAGTTTTCACCAGCAAGTGCTTCTTTGAACATTTCAAAGAAGCCAGTACCTGTATTAACTATACCACCATGTACATTACCCCAAAGCAGTACCCTACCACCAATGGATGACAGGTTATTTATAAATTTTCTTAGCCCGTGAGTTCTGCTGAATATTATAGGTACAACATTTTTTCCATATACACTCTTTTCTAAGAACTTGATATATCTTGAATATGCCCTTGACTGTTCTCCTCTTTGTTTTTCAAATATACCATTGACTTTTCTGTCTTTAAGTACCGACTTACCAAGCTCAAGAAAATCAGCAACACTTTCCAAACAATTATGTGTTGCAGCCATAGAACCATAAGCAAGCATGGTGCCAAAGATATCAGTTGAAAGTTCATCCATATTCTTGAGTTTATTGATACCATATAAAGGAATTCTATTTACAGTATCTCTTTCAAAGAACATTGGATTTTCCAACGGATCATCAGTAATTTCATTAAACTCATTATTGGAACCATACATCCATGCTTCATTTTCATTGACAGCCCAAGATGTTGCTATCTGCATTCTCAAAGACCTTCCCAGTGCTGAATTTGTCTTTCCTGCAGTATCTTTCATTCTTAGTTTTGTGTTGCGATATCTGTGCTTCCATCTTCCTACCATCTGAGGAGCTCTCCACCTGACGGTAGCACCTTGTGGAAGCAAGGCATCCATATCATCCTTTAAGGCCATAAATTCATTATACCATACAAGCTGCTTCTGTCTCTTATTTCTTTCCTCTTCAGTAAGCCCAGGGTTCTTTGTATCAAACAATTCATCCCATCTGCTGTCATGGTATTTCTTCTTATTAGGAACCCACCTTCCAGTGGTATCTTTTTCAGAATGCTCAGCATGCCATTTTTCCCATAAACGGTCTACAAACTGATGATACAAGATTGCACGTTGATTATCAGACAATTTAAACACATAACCTCTCTTACCTTTATTCTGCTCATATTTTTCTTTTCTAAACTTGGCAAGATGCTCATGCCATAAGGTTCTAAGTTCTTTTGCATAATTATCCCTATCTTGTTCCCATTGGCCATAATGGTCTTCAGATAGAAAATTCCCAGTTCTAAGTATATGACCATCCTCATCAGTGATGGTTTCCAATAATCTTGAAAAGTCTGTATCACCAAAGGCATCTTTCATTTGTAGTTCAAGAGCTTCAATCCTATCCCAGAAATTCATGGCAATTCGGTCAGCTGTCATGTTTGCAAGTTTAGTAGCCTTATCACCTACTGCAACAAAGAAATCTCCTGAATCTGCTGCTGACACAAAGTACCTGTCAAACCAACCTATATCCTGTGAAGATTCCATCAACATTTCCATATAGTCCTCAACCCTTTCTACCTGTGGCTGAGTTCTCATAATCTTCATATTGTGCCATACCCTACCTGCTGCTATTTCTATATAGTCCTTTCCAAAAAACTCTTTCATGGCATCCAGATAAATCTGCCTGCGTTTAGCTTCCACTACACCCTGAAGACCATTTGCAACAACTTCTTCGCCTGTCTTGCCTTTGTAAAGTTCTTGATTGCCTACAAGTATTTCTCCTAGTTTGGTTACTGCATCCTTAAGAGAAGTAACAACCATATTGCCATTTGCATCTGGAAATGTAACATTCTCAGCAACATTTGAGTTTGCAAGAATATTCTGCATAGTACTATATATGCTTGAAATTCTGATAAGCAATGTATTGACAGCATTCATATTCCTGGCATTAGCTGCAGTGGCAGTATAGGCATTTGCAGTATCTGCAGGTTGAATACTATCCAGCAGTTCCCTTACCTCAGTATCCAATACATTTGCTATGTGACTGAGCAATTCAGTCATGCCTTGAATGGAAGCCATTCTTGCAAGATGCTCTGATGACATCTGGGATAAATAGGTATCTTTGCTATCTTGTACAAGTTTTTCTATTGTACTGTGTAATTCACGCACTTGACCACTACCAGTCCTTTGCATCAATATCTTTAAATCTGTTACTGCAGCCTTTAGCTCACCAAGCACCTTATTGTAGTTTTCAACATGTGCCTTAACTTTATCAGATAATATTCTATCCAAGCTCTTTCCAGTGATAACCTTCGGATTCAAAAGAGCATTCTGTGTATCGTAAAGACTTGGATCATTGATAAAGCCCTGTGCTACGGTTGCAGCAGCTGCTTGGGCATTCTTAATAAGCTTATCTACATCACTTGGCTTGTAGCTACTAAATGCTTTTTTAATATTATTTACTATCCTACTGACAAGATTATGCATGAATTTAACTGCCGCCCTTCCCATTCTTTTAATCAAAGAGGTGTTTGCTTCTCTGAAGGGCTTTATCAGCTCATTACCAATAAGAATTCCTGCAGCTTCTTTTCTTGAATTCTCTGACTCTGATGTAATGAAATCTTCCCTATACCCCTGTGTACCATACTGCTTAAATAGAGCCTCCTGTACCTCTGGAGTAAGGAAATTAAGTAGCCTTTCAAGCAAGGGAGAATCTTTCATTACATCTACAATAAAATGTCCAGCAGCTTCTGCAAGATTACGACTTGATGTATTGCCATCCAATACTGATATTACTGCATAAAGCCCATCTGCAGGACTCTTTGTAGCTCCAACAGTATTGTACATATAACCGTAGGAAGGATTGTCTAGAAAATCTACCGATAATCCTTTATCTTGCAGCATTACCCTTATGGCATCTGTCATTATTCTATTTGCCACATGGTCAGCAAGAGCACTCTCAGCTTCTGGAGACCTTTCAACTACACTAATTGAATATTTATTGGTCTGAGGATCCAAAGTCATGGTTGCCATGAAGTTTTCCCTGAATTTATCAGAACGATTAAACCTCATAACATTGTCCAAGGCTTCAGAATAACCCATATTCTTTCCTCTGATTTCCTTCTGCAGCTCTTCATTAAGTCTTTGCAGAACAACATTGTCAGAAAGTTTATTGTATTCCCCAGTCTTGTCTAAGGCTTTCTTAAGGGAGGTTAAAGTAACCTCCCCGTCAACATCAAACTCAAGAACATCACTATTCTCCATTAAGAAGTTAGAATCCTTAGTCAAGAAATAATGTGCAAGTGCTTCTCTTCTGTCTTTTTTAAAGAACTTAAGAAGTTCACTCCACAGTTTACTTGTCTTAACTTTACCATCTCTTCCTACTACATTGCAGGAAAGCGAACAACTATTCTTCGTTGCCATATATATCTATTTACACATTAATCAATTGGGCATGTCTCAATATCATTTCCTTCTTCATCTTTAGTCTTGAACTGTTCACCTTTATCTATCTTTTCATACAGGCGTTCAATCCTACTTATAATCACATCCGTATCACTTTTTGGTGTATAGGATTGCTTCCATTTATCAAAGGAGTCATACATCTCCCTCATAGGCTGAGGCATTGTACGATTCAAGAAATATCTATACGTCTGTTTCTTCCACACATCAAACATTAATCTCCAGTCTTCATCTGTAAGATTATCAATAATAGGACTTATTCTCTCAACAGCCGCTCCATCTTCAGCACTTGGTGATGACTCTGGAGTTGCAGGAGTAGCAGTAGGTGGTGTGTCATCTTGTTGTTGCTCGACATCAATTACTTCTGCATTTTTCAATTCACTTTGTGAGAGTGTTCTTACATTTTCAGTCTCAAGATTCTTCAGCTGATATCCAATTTCAGGTAAATCAGAAAATGCATCTCTGGTATTCCCAATAACTTCATAACGGACACCATCCAAACTGATAATTGTACCAGTTCTAAACATAGGTCTATCCTGTATCAATTTATTTCCTAGCATCACGTTGTTGTAAGCCTGCTCACTTAAATATCTAATTCTGTCACCCTTAGTGCCTAACGCTCTTACCCTCTTATAAGTCATAGTAGCATTATCCCTATCAGTTACATTGAAGTTACTACCTTCTGCCATGTAATAGATTGTAGAGCCACTGTTAGTTTCCACAGCAATAATTGGCCTGAAGGTAACTGATTTCTTGCCTATATTTAATGTATAGACATCTTGCAAGTTTTTATCTAAAGAGTTTAAGCTAATAGAGAATGAATCCTTCCATTTCTTACCTGCTTCATCGTATCCAGCCTTAGTGACAGGGTCCTTTGCAATACCCTTAGGAGTAAGTACAAACTTGTAATTATCCAAATGATTCAGCATATACTGTTTGGCAAAGAACTCAATTTCACTTGGTGTAAGATTTATATGCTTCCTTTCTGACTTAGTACCTTTATTCCATGAATCTATTTCATTATCTGTAATTTCTATATCATTATTGATAAGACTGTTTACAAACTGAATATAGCCCATGTCATTGCCTACTCTTAAGCCAAGCTTAAGTATAGTAGGAGCCAAATGCATGAATGTAGTAGGATGGAAATTATAGCCAAGTGTATAGAAATTATAGAAATACAAATCTTCTGCCAACTTTGATACAGGAATGTCAACACCTAATTCTGTTGAATGAACCACTTTGTCTGATCTATATGCCTCTGCCCACATTTCTGTCATCAAGTTTGAGGCATAAGATTGCAACCCTCCTACTCCAGGAACACTGATTCTCAAAGCATTTTCTCCATAACTAGTTCCGTGTTCTCCTGTAATTTTTAAAATTTGGAAGAACGGAATATCGGATAGTTGAGTTTTCTGCAGGTTAAGTAATATCTCAGGAAGAGCATTCAGATAGTATTCTCTGTTAGACATCTGATGTTTCTCTCCTAGAGAATCATTAATAGCATCCCCATCAAACAAACTACCCTTCTGCTTAGAAAGAAGATATACCACAAAATCTCTGTGCAGGCTATCTATTGTTCCTTCATCCAGAACACCATATTTAGCAAAAGAACTCATCTTAGTTCTCATTGCCTTATACAGTTTTGTCATGAATGGGAAATGCCTACTAAACAACTTTCTTGCAGCCTTTCTATACAAATCCATCATAAGCTGTTCAAAACCAAGTGGATTTCCTGACATCTGCATCATGTACTGCTCAGGAGTCAAGTCCAATAATTCCTCACTTATGTTAAGCAAGCCTTGACTTGTCTTTTCTTCTGCATCTTTAAGTCCTACAGTTTTAAGAGATATCTGCTCTGCGTCATCAAATAACTGGAAGATAAGATTATTACCAGCTTCCTCATTTGATTTTGCATCAGCCATATATCTACTTACAAACTCCTGCACCCTTTCCTCTTGGGCTATCAAATGTCCCCATGAAGAGCCTACAGAGTTTGCTGCAGTAAACCTTGTTGCCTGTACAAAAGAATTCAAGTCCTTTGTATCAGCAAGAATCTCATTGAATAAAGCAAGTACCTGTAACTGTCCTTGCTTGAAATCATTGGATCTTCTGCTTAAGTCATACTCTCGTTCATTATAAATTCTATCTTGAAGAATATTATTGGCAAGAGTATTTGTCTCCAAACTTACATCATTAGTCTTGATATCAAACAAAGAAATGTCCTTACCACCATACCTGTTCAACATCTGTGCAATAGCAATATCATTGCTCACACCGTTGTTTGCTATATAATCGCAAAGTTCTTTGATAATAGGCTGATTGAATAATAAACCTATCTCCTGCGGAGTATATCCTATTCTTGCCAACATACTTGCTGCATCTGCAGTAACAAGATTCAAATTCAAGAAGTTAAGCACAGGATCTTTTACGGCATCTACAGAAGCTGCCAAATATTCAGCCATATTTACACCCACATCAATACCTTTAGGTGCATGCAGGAAATCCCCAAGACCATCTACTGTATGATTACCAAACTTTATAGGATTGGCAAGTCTCATAGTATGTAAGGTAGAAGCATAGACATGATTAGTATTCTGATTAGCAAATATACCAATCAACTTTCCTGCAATCTGATTCTGCTGGTTATAGGCCAATATAGCAAGAGGATCAGAAAAATCATAAGTAGGCTCTGGATCTTTTAATGGGTCATTTTTGTCTTTGATTCTCTTCACATAATCATCAACTTTATCCCAGTCAATCCTACCAAACCTGTCTGTTATCTCATTTCTGTCAGCATATTGAAGAACCCTCATTCTCAATGCTGCTTCCCTGTTATTGTTAAAGCCACCAGGAGTATACCTTGACTTAAGAGTTTCAGAATCCATTAATCTTTGCCTGAACAAGTCAATAAGCATGTTATTACGTGCAGCCCTGGTATTACCTGCTTTTACAACTCTTTTCCCCTCTCTTACAGGATCAAGTGGTGATACAGCTGGATTATAGGTTTCAAATATATTATACTTATCTCTATGAAATTCAAGATACTTGTTGAATGCTTCCTCAGGTGTTGCAGGAATATTGCTAAACCTTCCTTCTGTATCATTGTTCTTTACAGTATCCCAATAATGATAGTTCCTGACATCACTCCTTGGAATCATCTTGTCATTGTCAAAAGCTATCTGTTGAGCAAATTGAGACTCAGAATGTCCAAAGAGAGTACCCATCTCCCTGAGAATTGCTGCTCCGCGAAGATCAATCTTCTTAGCTTCTTCAAGAGCTCTTGCAAATTCCTGATATTCTCTATTCTGACTATAGATTTTTTCCCATATAGAATCAACTTCTTCCTGCCCCATTCTCCTTTGACAATACTCCCTCATGAAGAAATAGAGTTTATCAATATCAAAGTCAAAGCCAGCTGTTGTTGTTCTTGAGGAAGGAGTCTTCAGAGTACCACCTGCAGTAGGATCAGTAAATCTAAAAACCTTGGCATTAATCATAGAGTACTCCTTTTCTGTTGGAATACGATATAATATGGTGTCAAGTATACCAGGATATGCTATTTCAATTAAAGGTTTATAATAACCTTGTTTTGCATATCCATGCTCATCAACACCTACCAAAGGTTTTCCAGACTTATTTCTACCTCCTACAGGCCATGAAAGGAATTCCAATGCCTCTTCTCCATGTAATATCTGAAGTGGTCTACCCTCTTTACCATCAGCTACCTTTAATGTCCCATCAGGATTAACCCAGTCTGTATATTTCAAAGGCACTACCTTTTTTCCATCATCAGTTGTATAACTTCTGTTCCAAGGCATTTCTATTTCATCATAGAGAACATTTTTACCATCGGGTGAAACTACCTCAAACAAATCACCTGAATCCTCCCAACCACTAAGTCCCATTGCAGAAGCCTGTACAGCAGAACCACCATGTATAGTCTGCTTATTTACCATGTCCTTAAATAAGGACATCACACGTGCAGTAGCATCATGTTCAAGCCCTGGCTCACCAAGTGGAATAAGGAAATCCCCTGCATCTATACTGCCATCTTCAATAAGGGAGAATGCAAAAGCATTATCCTCTGCCTGATTAGCATTGGATACTACATACTGTATTAGTTTATCCGAAAGATCTTTGTTTTCAGATATTTGAGATGCAAGTTTATCATAGCTGTTAAATAATTGGGCCATGATAAGACAGTTATAGAATCTGATAAGATTTATACCTGTCAGGTGAACATCCATCAAACCATTTGGTCCTGGGAGTGCTACAGTTAAACCTCTTGGATCATTTGTTGCCTGCTTGAATATATTATGAAGATATCGTTGATAATCACCCCCTTTATTAATATTGTCAAGAATTAATTTTCTTGGCTGAGTACCAAACAGCTGAGCTTGGTCCAAGTGAGCAGGAACACCAGACTGAATTCTATAGTCTGCCCAAGCTAACCTATGTATGAATGCTTTATTCATGGCATCATACACCTTCTCTGTAGAGTCAGCATCTTTAAGAACTGTAGATCCAAAGGCACCAACCTTCACACACTTGGTAGAAGCAACCAAATCCACGTTATTATCTTCCATCCATCTGGCAACATCCTTTAACTTGCCATCTGCCATAAGTTCTGGAATTATCACAATTTCAGCATACTTATGTTGAACAGGTATTAAAGTATAGTCTGTATCATTAATCTTTAGCTTCTCTAAGGTATAAAGATAAGGCTTTATAGGCTGAAGAATTACAGCTAATTTGCTTATTTCCTCAATCTCAGCCTCAGATATAGGTTCTCCACCTTGTTTAACTCTCTCCCTGATTTGCTTAATTCTATTATAGGCAGACTCCATAGGAATAGTCCATTGACTAGACATACCCATTACTTTCCTGTAGGAATCAAGAGTCCTATAACCTTGACCATCAGTAAGTGTATTGTCTGTGTATAGATTATATACAGGACTATCTTCTCCAAATTCCTGTGCAATTACTTTCAGAAATGCTGGATTGACATCCTTAGAACTGACAGAGATATCATCAAAGTAAGCTGCAGTTTCATAAGGATCTTCAGTAAACAACTTTCCATCTAACATCCACCTAGCTTCAGTTGATACACCTTTACCTGGAGCATAGATTTCCTTGTAACGCTTCTGCAAGTCCTTTATAGGATATCTGTGATCATAGAATGCAGGATCAAC
>AUXO018202940.1_pt1 | contig 12056 bp, 9 predicted proteins | sample 768731 | NCBI WGS metagenome assembly AUXO01 (sample SAMN02715735, study PRJNA202380) | gut metagenome | biome: sheep rumen | host: Ovis aries | place: New Zealand: Palmerston North | reverse complement strand
GCTATCTGTATAAGCTCTTCCCTGAAGGCATAGGCTATCAAGGCAACGATAATCCAGAAGACGATTACTATGGTCCCCCAGATGTCGCAGAGAAGATAAATAGTCAGAGGCAAAGCCATTTTCTTTGGTTTTTAGCTGTTTGTGGCCACAAAGATACAATTTTTCTATTATTTTTGTACACTTTTTCTTCTTTTTTCTTATCTTTGCAACGTATTACACTAATTTCTAAGACCTAAATGTTTAAGGTTTACATCTCCGATTCTGTTTACGGCAAGATTGTTAATGCAGAAGAACAGCGTGCTATGGCAGGACGCTCAAACCTCTATAAGTTGCTGAAACAACAACCTGTCCATCTCTTGAACCAGGAAGACATGGGAAAGCTTAAGGCGCATCCCGAAAATGTGCTGAAGAATCCCTCTTCGCTTTATATCTTAGACATTCCAGCAGCAGAGGCTTTGGCTATACAAAGAACGTACGGTGTCATGTGCTTAAGTAGTGCGGCTCCAGATATTTCTCCACTTATTGACATCAACGACGAACATACTACAGACAAAAATGAACCTTTGGGAAGAGGATGGGACACGGTGCTGGATAGTGTGGAGTTCCTTCCTTCTAACGCACTCATACTGACAGACCGCTATTTGTTCAAGACCACCAATGCGAAATATGGTAATGGATTTGATAATGTGCGCAGTATCCTTACAGAGTTACTACCACGCAAATTGAATACCACCTATCATATAACTATAGTTTTCGATAAAGACAGCATTGATCCCCTCTATAATTTTCAGACAATTGCAAAGCGCCTGAATGACATCAAAGAAGAATTCAAGCGTCCTTATCCCATAACGATGGAGGTATTGGGCATCACAGGTAAAAATGATACCTACCATAATCTCCACAACCGCCGTATCGTTTCCAACTACTTTGTGGTAAAGATGGACTACAGGTTGGCTGCATTCAATAAGGCTGTGGGTACTGTTGACCAAACCATCACACCGCAGGTGTTATTTACTGAGGATAGTCTGAATCGTCATTCTACAGCTCCATTAAAATCTATGGAGCAGATAGTCTCTACTCTTCGTGAATTCTCTAATTCCCTCTCGTCACCATACACCAACCACGACAGCTACTTTTATGCTGTCAATGGCCAGTGGATGGAAAAGTGTATAGCGATTAGAAACAGATTAACTAGTGTTCGTTTTATGTTTTAGTAAATAAATTAAAAAAGCAATGCATATTTATATTTTTATTTCTTATGGCCACGACAAGTATGCCGATCGTACTCGTATGTTTTACGAACAGCTGTGCAAAAGTGATGAGAACTTTGCAATATGGTGGGACAACAAATTAGAAGTGTCAGACGACTGGATCATAGAGATTGAAAAACATCTGAACAGACTAATCGAAAATAATCCAGATTCCTGTTTTATTTATGTTATCACCCCATATTCTGCCAATACCATTCGTGATAATTTTTGTATTAAGGAGATAGTAAAAGCATTGGGTAACAACATACGGGTAATTCCAGTTAAATTGGCAGACGCGCCTTTGCCTTTGTTGCTGGGTAATATTCAGTGGCTGGACTTTTCTGATATCAATATCGTATCAGACAATCCAGAGTTTGTTAACCGGATGGAGAATCTGAGTAAGATTATTAAGGAACGTAAGAAATTATCTGGAGACGGCAAACAAGCCGTCTTGATGAGCAAACTAGAGCCTTGTACATTTTCGCTTGAATTACACAAACACTTGAAGAACTATGAAACACGACAATGGCTTCTCAAGTCTGTTAGAGATTGGATAGAAAATGGTAGTAGACAAATCTTGCTATTGTTAGGTGGTCCAGGGACGGGAAAGACAGCATTCTCTATATGGATGAGTTACAGTGAGTTGTCTGAATATGTGTGTGCCTGGCATTTATGCCAGTATAGTGATAAGTACACATGTGACCTAAGAAATGCCGTAAAATCATTAGCCTATTATCTCTCGACTCGTATTCCCGCATTTTATAAGAATATGGAGATAGCGGATGTAGCTAAGGTTTTACAAGAGGCAGAATTCGATGGAGCGACTTTATTCAAATATCTTATACTAAACCCGCTTCAGAAGATAGAAAGTCCGGATAAGACCGTTGTGATCCTGATAGACGCTTTGGATGAAGCCACTCAAGACAACCATAATGGATTGGCAGAGATCATATCGATTTATGCCGGACAGTTTCCTCGCTGGTTAAAGATAATCATTACCAGTCGAAATGATTCTTCAATAACAACATACCTGAAGGAAATATCAGAGGTAATTAATTTGGATGATGAAAACCTGTCATCAAATAGTGTGGAAGATATACAACGTTATGTAGGAAAGATGCTTAATGCTTCATCGTCGTCAATTCAGAAAGTAACGGCTGAGAGTGGCAATAATTTTCTTTATGCCCAGTTGCTTTGTGATACTATCAGGCAGAATCCCAATTTTGCATCAGGAGAGTTGCCATTAGGAATTAACGGCTATTATTACAGTTATATAAGACGGTATTTTACGAACAACAAATTTACTTTTGATGACCATGCACTCCCTCTGTTACATCTTATACTGACCGCATATGAACCCTTGCATAAAGAGGTAATCTATGGCCGTCTGCATGAAGTGTGTGGCGACTGGTGTGTAAATCATCGTGTGTTTAATAATCTCTTGAAGTGTTTTGGTCCTCTTCTTAAAGAGGTAAATGGATGCATACTGCCTTTCCATAAATCGTTGTTCGATTGGTTTTTGGATGACAAGAAAAATGAGGAGTATGCGGTTAGTAAAATGGATGCTCTCGAGGTAATGACAAAATGGGGCTTGGACATTATGCAAGATTTGCCTTTGTCTCAGGAAGACATAATGACTAGGCATTTTTACAGGTATCTGCCTCAGTATATGATAGAAGCAGGATACAAACAATTTGAGTCATTCTATGTGGACATAGATTTCTGGCAAAGACGTCAGCAGGTACTCGGTGTCAACCTGCTTCTTAAGACAATGATAGAAGAACTATCCCTTTGTTCACCAGCAGTTAAGGAACAACTCTTTGCCAATGAAGCCTTCTTCAGCGTTCTGAATCTGTTTAATATTGACCTATTTAACACGGGTCGATATACCTATCTGCATAAAATGGGGTACGTGATTCCTATGTATTCAGGTATGGACGACGACAGGCGCCTCTTCGCCATACGCTATTATTATATAAATGAGTTGTATGATGATATTGATGCAAATGTAAGCATCTTTGAAGAGCCATATCAGAATCATATAGTGGAAGCGATGCTGATGAATGAATTGGGCCAAACATATCGCAAACTCGGACAATTGGAACGTTCTGCCCAGTATTATAGAAGATCACTGAAGAAAGGCATTGAATATGGAGGAACACTTGATGAGACAATCTATACACGCCTGAACTTATCGCGTATACTGACTTTGCAATGTCGTCATCAGGAGGCTAGGCAATTGCTTGACGAAGCTCTTGAGGAGTTCTATAACAATCGTTGGAAAGACAGTATTTTGGGAGTTGACTTCGAATTTTCTTCTCAACAGCTTATTCGTGCCGTTCGCTATGTTGAACTGGAAACTGAGAATTTCTCGGTCAATCCCAATGATAATATCTGCAAGCAGTCGCTTAACTGGGCTAATGAATTATATGCAGATCCTGTGAAACGTGACAGATATTATGCAAACCATTTAATAGGAAAATTATTCTATATGATAAAAACTGGCAAAACGGAAGGTCTGTCCGAACTATTAAAAGAATGTGAACAAAGTATAAATAGTCAATACGACAGTATCCGATTTGCTTGTGTTCGTAGCCTCCTGCTTCTCAGTCAGGGGAAGAACCAAGAGTCGCTGCAAATGGCTACAGATCAACTAAATGCTCTTCTGCCCTTGTCTGTTCATCAAATACAGCGTACAGAACTTGCTGCCATCGTTGGCTATTTGACGAATTCAGACCAAACAGCTTTAATCAGTAAGGAATTCGTTCCTTGGTATCAGCAGGTTCAGCGAATTATCAATATAATTATATCCGAAAACAACAAACATTAAGAAAAAAAGACAAGCAACTTCATAATATGGCTTATGCCGCTTCTCCTATTGGCGGAGAGGTCAAATGTAGAAGCTTATTATCTGAATACACTAGTGTCTATATTCAATCTTCCAGTATGGCCATAATATGTTTTGATTTATGCTCCTCCAATGAATTAGCGAAGGAAGAAAATCCTTTGGACATAGATTCCTCCTGGTATTTACTCCCCTAAATGGTATTGTATCAGTCCTGCTTTCATAGTTGATTCAGATATTTTATCTCGTTTTTCCTAAAAAGTCAAATTTCCCCAAAGATATTTGTTATTATGCAAGAAAGACATTAACTTTGCGAAATAAATGATTATAAACGGCAGATTATATGGGTAGAGATTACGATATTTTTATAAGCTACCGAAGAGTTGATTCTGAAGGTAGAACCAGTGGAAGAGATATTGCACGTACAATTAAGCTTGAATTAGAGAAACGTGGATATAAGGTGTTTTTTGATTATAGTGAGATTAAGGATAATGAATTTGAGAATGTTATCATTCCTGCGGTAAAAAAATCGATGGTATTTATCCTTGTTCTATCTAAAGATAGTCTTTTACGATGTATCAATAAAGGTGATTGGGTTCGGCGGGAAATAGAAACAGCGATTAATAATCAATGTAAGATAATTCCTGTCAATCCAGATGGAGCTTTTAATAGCTGGCCATCTTTGCCAGAGGAAATCAAGTATATAGAGCGGCAACAAATCTCAGAAATCTCAATGGGTTCACTCTTTGAGGTTTCAATCGATAAATTGGTAAAAGAACGAATAGGGGAAATAACATCCCCCCGTGAAAGTAGATTTAGTAAAATGCATCCAGCACAAAAATACTACAAATGGGGATTTGTGGCATCTAATGGAGAGGTCGCAATTCCATGTGTATGGGACAATGTTGAGAATTTTTATGAGGATCTTGCGGCCGTAAAGGATAGTAGTGATAAATGGGGATTTATTAACAAAAAGGGCAATCTTGTCATTCCATGTAAATGGGGTAATGGATGGCCTAATCACATACATTTTTCGGAAGGTCTTGCAATAGTTCAAGATAATTCTGGTAAATGGATCTTTATTGACAAGAAAGGTGATGTGGCTTTTCCATGCAAATGGAAGAATATGTTTAGTTTTAAAGAAGGAATTGCAAGTGTTGAAGATTTTAATGATAGGATGGGGGCTATTAATAAAAAAGGTGAACTAACAATAGCATGCGAATGGGATTATGTTGGATCTTTTCATGAAGGATTGGCAGTTGTCAGAAAGTTGAATGATGATAGATTTGGAGTAATTAATAGATTTGGAAAGCTTGTAATACCTTGTGTTTGGGGAACTGTCCACTACTTCAGTGAAGGTTTAGCTGCTGTAAAAGACAAGCAAAGCTTTTTGAGTTTCATTAATCCAAAGGGAAAATATGGTTATATGAATCAACACGGAGATATCGTACTACCATACAAGTGGAGTTGTGCTGGATCTTTTCATGAAGGATTGGCTGCAGTTGCAGATGAAAGTGGAAAATGGGGTTTTATTAATAGAAATGGAGAAGTTGTTATCTCATGTAAATGGAAAAGTGCTTTATGGTTCAGCAATGGAATGGCTGCTGTTCAGAATGATCATAACTTTTGGGGGTATATTGACAAAAATGGGAATAATATCATTCCCTGCCAATGGCTATATGAGCCAGGAAAAATTGAATGTTATGAAGACGGAACGGTCTGGGTAAGTGAATTATCTGATTTGTTGGAGGAAACTTGGTATCTTATTGACAAAAAAGGTAACCGTGTCACGTAATTCAAACCAATTAGGTTAAAATGCGATTCCTATATTTTGATAAAAGATAATAAGGTTCTTAGCAGTAGTAACAGAACTGTAGTTTGAATTGGCTTGTTACATAACAGCAATGGCCATTACTGATGGACAAGTTGCTTCAGAGGAAAAGGAGACCATGAGTACGATTAGTTATTTGGAAAGTGTAGATGAAGCAAAGTTAATAGACGCTTTTCGAGCTGTTATTAAATACGAAGCATAATGATGGAACCAAAACAGAATATTACTTTTTATATTGATGGATTGTAATAAAACATGATATGATGAAACAGGTAAAGTACACACCGCAGCCTATTGATACAAAAGATGTCAAGCTGCCAGAAGAATTAGAACAGTTGGTTGAGAAGATGTCAAAGAATGTGCATGAAGTGTGGGCTGAGACGCGAATCAAACAGGGATGGAAGTATGGTGAACAGCGCAATGATGAACTTAAAACCCATCCGTGCCTTGTACCATACGAGGATCTCCCCGAAGAAGAGAAGGAGTATGATCGCAATACTAGTAGAGGGACATTGAAACTGATTATGAAGCTTGGGTTTAAGATATTTAAGAATCAATAATTCGGATTATGCTGATAATTTGGGGATACTTACTTTTGATTGTGGTAGCAGGAATCGTAGTGATTATTTTTGGAGCATTTCTGCTTAGGCTGCTGAGTATAGGAATCTCACTTTTTTTTATAGCTGAGATTATTACTACCGGCTTAGCCATTTTTGGCTATATGGATTATAGTACGGGATGGACTATTTCTAAGTGGGCCTTTCTTATCGGAAGTGTAATAGGTATTGCGAAATTCATTCGCAATCCTTCTGACGTACTGGAGGATACGTCCAGTATGGTTCAGGATTTTGATGAATACGTCCAAGAGAGGAATACTAAAACAGGTTCTTCTAATAACGGAAAAGAAGAATATGGTTTCCCTTGTTGCGGAAATTGCAAGTGGAACTACGACAGAGGTTCCTATGAAGTACGTTGCTTTCAAGATAGCAAACGTAGCAAGACAGCAAATGAGAAATGTGGACAGTGGCAACACTACTAAACACAAAGAGCGATAAGCGAAAAGACTATTTGTGGAGATGAACAATCGATAGATTTCATAAACTTATTTACGATTTATTTTGTGTAATCAGATTAATTTATTACATTTGCAACAGACTAAGAACATAAAATCAAATATCTATGAATTCAATAATTACTACTTGCGACAGTGTTGCACCGTATATGAACAAGACGGCTGAGATTTTTCAGCATTGTGTAAAAGGAGTTGATATAAGTAATAATGATGTTACTATTGTACTAATCATCTGCGGAACGATTCTATTATTGGCAATCATTTCAGTTATTGCATATCTCGTACAGAAGTGTAATGATCGTAAGGCTCTTGAAAATGCATCAATAAGAAAACGGGAATATGAAGAAAAGGATCGTGAATATAAACACTATGTAGAATTGTTAAACAAACTATTAAATACAGAAGAAATGCTAATAAAGAAGGAATCTGCCAGTAAGATAGAAGAAAAACCATGTAGAAGATATATCAAAGAATTAAAGAATCTAATAACAAAAAAGACTTTATCTGAAGATGACGAAGAAGCATAAATTCCTCTTGCTGAGATTCGATAGAATCTTAGCACAGGACTTGCAATGGCAGGTGTTGATACTTGTTGTCGTCCTTTTCGCAATATTCCTTGTGTCGTTTTTCTTATTATCCATCTCAGGAAGCGATTGGTTAGAGTATTGTAGGAAAGAACATGTTAGCAAGTGGGTATTTCCGCTTTACTTGTTAATCGACGGCAATGCTTTCCATGATTTTTGTACTAAGGATGTCAGCGGCCTTGCTGTGTTTGTTGCCTGCCTTATATACATCACAGGTGTAGTCGTCTTTACGGGTATGATCATCTCTGTGATGACAAATATGATAGGGCGTCGGGTCGAGAATTATCTCGGGGGCCACATCCATTATTTGAAATCCGGCCACTATATCATTATGGGCTATGATGATATGATACCTTCATTCATTAAATATATCTTCGTTAAAGCTCCAGGTGCCTATGTGCTGATATTGACCTCAGCAAAAGTGGCTGACGTAACGGAGAAACTTAGGAAGAATTTCAATAAAGAGCAGATGAGTCATATCATCATTAACTATGGCCATCGCACGACTACAGAATCATACCAAGATATACACCTAGAGTCTGCTGCTGAAGTTTTTCTTGTTGGTTACCATTCTAATCCTGTACACGATGCCCTAAATGTCGAGTGTGTTGACTGTATTTGCAAATATTTAGAAGCCAAGAATTGTAAGGAGAAGCCACGGAAAATTACGTGTGTATTTAAAGACCTTGACACCTATGCAGCTTTCAAAACTTCAGAAATATTTGGCAAGGTGGGTGACCTCGGCATCGAATTTGTGCCCTATAACTTCTTCACTGGTTGGGCAAAGCAGGTGTTTGTTAAGCGGTTCCATCTAGACATGGATAACCCTAAAGTTAAAGTTGGATATCCTGCTGTATTTGGAGAAGGTATTGGGCCTGATAACGATAGATTCGTTCATCTAGTGTTCATTGGTACCACCAATTTTGCTGTCGCCTTCGCAATGGAGGCTGCTCATGTCCTTCATTTTCCCAATTTTAATAGTAAAGGAAAAAAGACAAGGATTACATTTATCGATCTGAATGCTGACAAGGAGAAAGACGAGTTCATCACTCGCAACCGACATTTCTTTGAAATACAACCTTATTATTATAAAGATCTAACGGGTGGGGTGGTATCAACAAAAAAAGAAGAACTGATTAAAGAGTTCACTTCACACACGGACTGCGAAACAGACTTCTTGGATGTAGAGTTTGAATTTATCAAGGGCGACATATTTTCAAAGAATGTTCAGGACGAGATAAGCAAATGGGCTAAAGATAAAGACGGTCAGTATTTGTCTATCTTCCTGGCTATGAGTAACCAGCGAAGCAACTTTGCTATTGGCATGAATATGCCAGATGATGTATATGATAATGAAATTCCCGTCTTTATACGTCAAGATCGTTCAGATAACTTTGTCACTAACCTCAGAACAGCCGATGAAAAACCCCTGGATTATTATTGGGTAGAGAATAATGAGTTGAAAGACCAGAAGCGTAAGGCTCGCTATGCCAATATCTACCCCTTTGGTATGAAAGAGACAGCGTATAGTGCTGATAACAAATCAGTGAAACGAGCCAAACTGATTAATTATCTCTATTCAACAGCCGATTACGAAACCTATAAGTTTCAAAGCATTCTGTCGCTCGATGCCATACCTGAAGATAAAATTTGGGCTGATGCAGAAAATATGTGGAAAGGTTTGGATGTTGCATATAAATGGTCTAACCTTTACAATTCTTACGCCATCAGAACAAAACTTGCTTCTTTGAGGGCTATGCGTGGACTGAAGCTTAATGACACCAGTGAGGATTTTACTCCGTTATCGGATTCAGAAGCAGAAGAGATGGCAAAGGTGGAACACAACCGTTGGAATCTGGAAAAGCTCTTGATGGGTTATCGTAAGCCTCATATGAATGAGGATAAGTATGAGGCGCCCAATAGTGAGGCAGAGAGTAAACTTGGTAAAAACAAGAACCTATATATCCATTCTGACATTCGTCCGTTTGACAAACTTGGAATTATCAAGGAACTGGACTATGAGTTTTCTCGCTATATTCCATGGATTATGAGGATGACTGAAAAATAATTTTTATAGATTCCGTATAACAAGAATTAAATCTTTTTCATATGATGATGAAGGAAATAATACTATCCTATTTTAAAAGGGATGTAAACAGAGATGAGAAGTCTCGAGAGTATGAGAAAAACATCTCCAGATTTGCTTATGATCATTCTTCGGACGAAGGGGTTGCAGCCTTTAATAAAATTATGGAGGAAGACAAGGAATTTGCTTATGAGGCATTTTTCAGTCTTGCAACTATTCACCGACATAACAGAGATTTCACAAAGCTGAGGGATTTAATTCTTAAAGCGGAAGAGAGAGATGATTTTAAAAACCATATATCCTTTTCTCATATTCGTATCATGTATGAGACTCACAGCGAGTCTTTATATGATTATGACCTGCTGCTTGGCACTGCACATCAAAGTGCCTGCGACCTGTTCCAGAATGCAGGTTATCAACATACGTTTGCCAATGCATTTGCTACAATCTGCGAAAAGTGTTTGCCGGAAGATTTGAAGGACATCGTTGACACTTGGTACGATTCTGCTTTTTATTGTGTAAATAGAGCTATCCAATTAGAACCTGATTATGCCAAATTCTATTGCACCAAAGCCCGAATAGTGTCGATAAAACATCATTATGAAGAGGCTTCGGAACTTATATTAAAGGCCATTGACATGGAAGACTCCAAGAAGTCAGACTATGCCCTGCTTATCGGAAATTATCAGTATTATAGAATAATGATAGCTATGAGGAAGCAGCAGTGGTTCCTTGATAATAGACTAGTGAGCGTACAACCAGTTTCTCCCACAAAAGAAAAAGAGCAGAGCAGTCCCGGAAATTATAAGAATCTAAGACCTTATGTATTCGTCAGTTACTCTCATGCGGATGCACAGAAAGTATATTCCATCTTGAACGAAATGTCTAAAAACAACCTGAATTACTGGTATGACCATGAACTTAAGGCGGGTAGTGAATGGACGGAAGTGCTCGGAGAAAAAATCTTAAATAGTGAGATGGTGATGATTATGCTGTCTAACAATGCGATTCTCTCTAGGAATGTTCGCAATGAAATAACAATGGCTCTAAACCACAAGAAAAATATTGTTCCTGTATTTATTGAGGAAGTGGAATTGTCTCCTGGAGCAGAATTGCAACTTCAAGGATTCCATTGGCTTCATGAGTATCAAATGTCGGGCGAAATGTTCCGTCAGAAATTGTTAGAAACGCTATCTGCGGTCAATCTTAAATCCCCAGTAGAGTATAAAATCGATGAAGAAACGGGCGATGATAACACAGAAAAGCCCAACCATCATATTAAGAAGGCTAATTATGGTGTTATTGAACAATTCTGTTCATCTAAGACCATCATACCAGAAGCGTGCGAAGACGAATTGGTCGTGACAGACAAATTTATTGCAGTTATTGATGGGGCAACAAGTAAGACCACAAATACATTCCAAGGAAAGACAGGAGGAAAGATTACAGCAGAACTAATCGCGTCATATTTAAAAACAGGACTTATTGATTCTGGTATGGACTACAAAACTGCTACATGCAGAATTCAAGCAGAAATCCAAGAATATGCCCAAAAACATCAATTGGAAAAAAATGGGATTCATCTATGTGCCTCAGCCGTTATTTATAATGTTCCCAAGAGACAGATATGGTCAGTAGGAGATTGTCAATTTCTTCTCAACGGGAAACATTATACGTTCTACAAGAAAGTAGATACGATATTGTCGGATGCTAGAAGTTTAATTATACACATGTTGCTACGTTCGGGGCTAAAAGAAGATGATCTCAAAAAGGATGACCGTTCTAGAAGTCTTATACTTGACGAACTTAAATTACAGCAGAATCTTGAAAATGTGGATGATGAATATGGCTATAGTGTTTTCTCCAGCCAAGGCAATGTGAAGAATGTATATGTAACAGATGTGCCCCCGGGTTCTGAGGTAGTCCTTGCTTCCGACGGCTATCCCGAACTATTTGGTACGTTGGAGGAAAGCGAAGCCCGACTTAATGAACTGATTAGAGTTGATCCTCTGTGTTATAAATTTTACAAATCCACAAAAGGGTTGATGGAGAATTGTACCCATTTTGATGATCGTACCTATATCCGATTTAGAGTGGAATAATCCCTTTACGTGTATTTATGCAAAGAATCAATACTGAAAGAAGGTCGTTTTAGAAAGGCTAAGGACTTTCCTATGGCTACGAGTCTTGTATAGACACTGTCAAACTGGTATTCAGGAAAGTTTAAGTAGTTCTCTATTTTAAATTATTAAGAACCCTCGTCCTTTGTATTAAGTCTAGCAATTGCAAGCATTAATGGTAGCAATTGTGAGACTTAATGTGAAAATTTTATTTTTTTTTAATTTTTGCTGCCACCCTGCCACCAAATGGCGTCAAACGCCCTATTTA
>AUXO018016668.1_pt1 | contig 12056 bp, 8 predicted proteins | sample 768731 | NCBI WGS metagenome assembly AUXO01 (sample SAMN02715735, study PRJNA202380) | gut metagenome | biome: sheep rumen | host: Ovis aries | place: New Zealand: Palmerston North | reverse complement strand
AAAAAAATGGAACAGATTAATGAAAGTCTTGTAACTGATTATTTCGTAAAGTTTGGTAAATTTGTCATTAAATGGGTTCATCATCCTTGTTATTCTTTTTGGGGAGTTGGAGGAAAAACATACCTGTTGGCTAATCCTGAAAAAGGGTGGGTTGAAAAAAAAGTTAATTTAGATCATGACGATGTTGAACACATTACAGAAAAGCAAGCCCTAAAGATTGCTAGAGTCTCTCATTGGTAGTTAGTCCAGTTTTATCTAATTCTTAAGGACACTTATCAGCAAGAATCCTTTCCTAACAACAAATCTCCAAAAAAATGGTCAAGATAATTTTCATAATCTGCTGTTTCAAATTACACCCAAAGAGTTCATTAAAGTTAAAGTTTGATAGACCAGGTAAATATAATTAATATCACCTTCTTCTAAAGATAAGTTAAATATTACATTATTTTGTTTTGGTTAGTACTCATCTAGTAGAGGAGAATATCGCGTGTACTTTTGTCCTCCAAGACTTCGAAATTAACGTCATGCGAAAAATACTAATCTAGAACAGAAATCAGTGTCTTTTTTCGAGTTTTTCGTCAAAATCTTTCTGAGACGAGATTTTTGAGTACTGAGCGCGGGCGATCTGAGAATATGAGCCTTTGCAGGTATGCATTGCATCATTGAGACTGTTAAATGCTCTGGTGTAATCTGATTTCAAAGCCATAGTCTGGGCATTGGTAATTAGAGCCTGACATTTGTTTTTCTGCTGCAGGAAGCTTTCGGTCAGCATTTCTGAGGCAAAGGAATCATTCGGATATTTCTGCAGGAATTTTTCCAGCACCTGCTGTGCCTGTTTTCCTTCTCTTGACTTAAGATAAGCATTGGCTAGATTGATGGTAATAGCACTGTCGTAAGGCTTTTTGCTGTAGAGAGGTCTTAGTCTTGATATTGCTGATGAGGTATTGCCACTTTCAAGATCAATATCGGTATACAGATCAACAATAAAGTCATTAGAAGTCATAGAGGAGAGATTTTCAAGGTATTCTTTTGCTTTTGAATAGTTTTTCTCTCCGTAGTAGATAAGAGCTAAGGCATAGTTTTTGTAACACTTGTTAACTTTTTCTGTATTCTGCAGTCTTTCCTTGAATTCATTGAGCTTCAGATTCATATATCTGACATCTACACGGGCTTTTGCAAACATGAAGTTTGGATCGGTAGAATTCTTCCTTTTAGGCAGGTTCTTTGCTCGGTTATAAGCCTCTGCAACACGGATCTCTGATAAAGGGTGATCGATTAAAAGTGCATAGGCACTGTTGATGTTACCCTGCATAGAGAAGAGTTTTTTGAACAGAGTACTCATAGCCATAGGGTTGTAGCCGGCTTTATCCAAAATGGATATACCGATTCTGTCAGCTTCATATTCATTGTCTCTGGTGAAGTTGATTCCGGTCTGAGCCATAAGACCTGCTGAAGTAGAGAATGCTGCTGCTCCCACGGTCGGATTTATGATTGCCAGAGCAATTGAGCCTATGATGCTGGCGATTGAAATCGCACCGCGGTCTGACTGTTCTTCAATAAATCTTGCAATATGTCTTTGAGTGACATGTGAAATTTCGTGGGCGAGAACTGATGCAAATTCATCCTCATTATCCGTGTAATGGAACAGTCCTGCATTTACCTGAACCTTTCCTCCTAAAAAAGCGGACGCATTTAAAGATGGATCGGCGGAGAGAAAGAATTCAAAGGGAAAATATACATTATTTGCATTGAGCACAAGTTTCTGTCCAACTGAATTTATAAATTCGGTCATTACCGGATCGTAACTTATGATCCCAGCACCACGAGCCTTTCTCATAAAATACTCTCCGTACAGTCTTTCGGTCTGGACGGTCATACCTCTGGCTCCGGCAGTGCCCATTTCCGGGATGAATATATTGTCTGCAGCCTGTGCTGCTGATGTTATAAACATTGCACATATCAGAGAATACAGGTTCTTTTTAATTGACCTTTTCATACATACTCCTTCAAAAGACTGTCTGAAATTCTACCACGCCAGACAGAACCGAGAATACCTAAAATTGTATAGTTTATGATTATGGTTTAATTCTTAATAATGCGAGCGTTATATAAATACTTTTAAAAAACAGAGGCTTTTCTAATCGTCATGCCCTGTTTTTGCATATAATGATCCTGAGACAAAAGGATTGATTATGATTAAGTTATTTAAAGGCTGGTATTCCAGACATTTTTCTGAACCTGGTACGATTGAATTTGCATTTGTTCTTCTGGCTGCTTTCGTGGTTGTATACTATTTTATGTGGCTGGTGGGACCTCTGGTGGTGGCACTGTGCATTGCCTACTGTCTGGACTGGTTAGTCAGACTCCTGATAAATAAGTTTAAGCTCAAAAGAATGCCTGCTTCTATAATAACTATGGTGCTGTTTGTTGGGCTGTCCATCGGTATTATTGTGTTTATTGTTCCTAAGATTGTCCAGCAGGCAAATCAGTTCTATACCAGTCTGCAGCAGATTTCTCTCTCTGCTCAGGGGGATAGAAAGAATGATTTTGATACCATAATTTCAACCAGAACCTATGAGTTTATCGAATCCCTGCCTGATCCTATTCCATCCATGTTCTCTCAGGAGGAGATTGATCAGTATGTGCTTCAGGCAAGAGCTTCTATTCTTGCCAATACTACAAGTTTCATCAGAAATCAGGTGATGCCATCTGTGGTCAATGCCATGACCTGGCTGATGTATATGATTATCGTACCGATTTTCACTTTCCTGATGCTGGCAAACAAAGAGACGTTGCAGAAGCGTTTTAAAGACTATATTCTGCCAACTAATCAGGATATTATTGGACAATTCTGGAAAAGAATAAACGGTCAACTTGAAGCCTATATCAGAGGCAAGGTTCTGCATATCATTATTATCACCATAGTTAACACTCTGGCCTTTATGCTCTTAGGTGTGAACTATGCCTTCCTGCTTGGTTTCGGTGTCGGTTTATCTGTGATTATTCCATATGTAGGTGCCGCCCTGATTACTATTCCTGTGGTGCTGATTCCTGTTTTTCAGTTTGGTTTCTGTACCTATGTTATCTGGATTCTTGTGGTTTATCTGATTATTCAGCTTTTAGACGGTAATGTACTGACTCCATTTCTGTTCTCTAAGGCTATGAACCTTGACGCTTTCTCAATCCTGTCGGCTATCCTGATTTTCGGTGGACTCTGGGGCTTCTGGGGAGTATTCTTCTCAATTCCTCTGGCAACCTTTATTGGTTCGATGGTTAAATACTGGCCTATTAAAGATAAAGAGGGAGCAGAAAAGGACAATTCTAATGAGGATAAGGCTGAGGATGTAGCTAAACAGGAAGCAATTTCGTCTTCGAAGGATTAGTTTTTACATCTTGATTTAGGCGCAGATCTTCGGATCTGCGTTTTATTTTGTACTAATGTTATGATTTTTCGCGTTATAATACGCGTCATTGTTTTTTTAGCGTAGCAGAGAGCTGCGTTTTTTGTTCTGGAGACTAGAAAGTGCAACTTAAAGATCTTGCAGATAGCGTTATTCATGGGTATGAAGTTACTAGAGAGGAGGCTTTAGAGCTATACAATGCTCCTCTTGAACTACTAAAAGAAGGTGCCTCAAAAATAACATCAGCCTTTTTTAAAGAGGCGCTTGAACTTTGCTGTATTTCCAATGGCAAATGTGGAAAGTGCTCTGAGGACTGTAAATTCTGTTCTCAAAGCCGCCATTACAACACAGGAGTAGGGGAGAGTCCTCTTAAGACTGTTGATGAGTTTTTTGCTGAGGCAAAATACAACGCAGACAGAGGTGTCCACCGTTTCTCTATTGTAACCTCAGGACCTAGGCTTACACACGATGAGGTTAAGGTTATAGCAGAGGCTTACAGAAAGATTTCAACTGAACTTAGGATTTCCTGCTGCGGCTCACTGGGACTTTTGAATCTTAATGATCTTAAGCTCCTTAAGGAAAACGGACTTTCAAGATATCACTGCAACGTTGAAACCTCTCCAGATTTCTTCAAGGAGATCTGTACCACCCACACCCTAAAGCAGAAAGAGAGAACCATTGCCTATGCTAAGGAAGCTGGACTTGAAATCTGCTCAGGCTGCATTATCGGCATGGGAGAGAGTATTGAGGATAGAGTAGATATTGCTCTGTATCTAAGAAAACTTCAGGTTGACAGTACACCGGTGAATATCCTCAATCCTATAAAGGGAACCCCTCTTGAGAACAGAGAGATTGTTACTCCTGATGAGGTAAGACGCTGTATTGCTGTGTTCAGATATGTACTGCCAAAGACAGTTCTTCGCCTTGCTGGTGGTAGACTGCTGATTCAGAAATATTTCTCCGACCTTTACAATTACGGTATTAACGCTGAAATTACAGGAGATATGTTGACAACTGCCGGTATGACAATTGCCAATGATATTGATACAGCTATTAAATGTGACAGAGTTATTAAAAAAATTGATACTGTAAAGCCAGTTTAGATATTGTTGTATAGTTAAATAAGCAGACATTCCTTAAAAATTTGACTTGCGCTAGAAATATTTCTGTATAAAATGTCAAAATTCCTGATATCTGGAAATCTAATTCTAGTACTATGCTGAGAATTTTTCATATTGCATTGCATTGCATTGTACTGTTCTGGTTGTCGTAGAATCGAGTTCAATTTAGCGAATATTGTTTATGATAAAAAAAATATTACTGATCCTTGGGTTAAATTTGCTTGGAGTTCTGCTTTTTTACAGCTGGTTCCATGCTGATGCAAACAGCTTCTGGCCGGTTGTGGATAAGAACGTCTTTTTCACCTTCAATCATCTGCTTGGAGAGAATGAAGCTTTCAGATATCTCGTAGCTTTTACCAATCTTCGTTTCTTTGACGTGTTTGGTTTTTTAGCTATGGCACTGGTATTCCTGTTTCATTTTTTAAAGCATGACAAGGATTACCGTCGCTTTATGATCTGCATGGGTATCACTATGCTTTTAACAGCAGTGATTGCAAAGCAGGTTGCCATGACTCTAGATTTTGACAGACCAAGTCCAACACTTCATTTTTCAGCCTTAGGTGAGAACGTTTTATATGTTTCAAAGCTTACAGACTGGCCAGCAAAGGACTGGTCAAAATCCTGTTTTCCTGGTGATCATGGCATGTGTCTGATTATTTTTTGTGTTTACATGCTTCGTTACTTTGGATTTAAGTCATTCCTGGCAGGACTTCTGATTACTGTTCTGTTCTCCTTACCTCGTGTAATGTCAGGTGCTCACTGGGTATCGGATATTGCGGTTGGTGCGGTAACTGTAAATCTTGTAGTTCTAAGCTGGATTTTAATTACTCCTGTCTCTGATTTCATTATTTCAAATCTCATGAGGCTTATGCGCTGGAAGATGCCTTCTTCAGTGCAGTAATAAGAGAAGAGCAACAAAAAAGGAGCCCTCTGATGGTCTCCTCTTATCATAAAAGCTCTCAAAAGCAGCCTTAGTGGCTGTTTTTTTCTATTAGTACATAATGGTGTAGAGCTTTCTTCTGTACTCTTTCTGCAGAGGATCTCCCTGCATGGTATTCAGAAGATCTAGGAAGGTCTTTTTAACCTCTGCATTGGATAAATCCTTCTGCAGCAGATTAAACAGAATCTCCAGTGCTTTTCCTTTCTTTCCTGCCTCAGCTAAAGCAGCAGCATAGCTGGTGGCTATATCTGCATTCTCCGGATCTGCTGCAAACTTGGCCTCAAGCTCCTTTAGAGCAGGGCTGTCTGCAGCCTGATCTGCAAGTGCTAAAGCAGAGATCAGATCTTTGTATTCCTGCATCTCCTGCTCTTCTCGACCGGCATTGTCCAAAAGCTCATGAGCTTTCTCTAGCTGTTTGTCCTTGATACAAAGCTGGGCATAGAAATGTTTGTATTCTAGATTCTTAGAATCAATGCTGTATGCTTCTTTTGCCTTGACCAGGGCTCCTGAGATATTACCCTTCTCAACTTCAGCCAATGCAGCCTTTAAAAGCATATCTCCTTCAGAAGGCATATATTTCTGAATGGTTTCCTGTAGCTTTTCAATAATCTCATCCCCCTGCAGTGCATCGACAGGTCGACCGTTCTTCATAACAACAACAGTTGGTACAGACTGTAGCCCTAACTGTCCTGCGATTGCCTGTCCTACAGGCTCGGACACATCTGCCTCAACTAAAGAAAGATATGCATTGTTGTCAGATATGGCACTTCTTAATGCTGTTCCTGCTTTCTCACATTCAGGAGCATTCATATAAAAGAAAATAAATACAGCCTTCTGCATGGAAGCATCAACAATCACTTCCTTTACATTCTGTTCAGTTAAACGCATATTTAGTCCTATTATTTCTTAAAGCGGTTGAAATCTCTCATTGCGCGGATCAGATTCTCAAGATTTGCCCTTGCTGGTCTGATTTCTTCTTCCGTGGTGGTAACAACTTTACCGTTTCTCTTGTAAATGGTAACTGCATCCTGTGAAATCAGCAGCAGGTTATTACCCTGAGTTGTTGGGATGTAATCTCTCTGCTCAAGAGCTAATACATTATCACCAATTCCATAATTTACACATGGGGTCGTTACCCCTAAAATTTCAACTGCAATGGTTGGATTTATGTCAAAAGATGAGGTCAGAATATTTTTTGATACCCCTTTGTTCTCAGAATCTGGATTGATAATGATAAAAGGAACCCTCTGCTTTTTCTTTGAGTAAACTGAAGCTCCGCCGATAAATTTATTTCCAAGTGAGGATGAAATAATCACCATGGTTCTGTCTGTTATTCCAATCTCTTCAAGTCTTGAGATGAATTTACCTAACTGTGAGTCTAAAAGCTTCAAATGACGTTTGTGTGACTCGGCAGAATTCATATTAAGCAGTGAATTCAGAGATAGGGTTACAGCCATACGGTGTTCAGCGTTCTTTCCAATAAAATCGGCAGCTTCATTCAAAAGCACAGTATCTGAAGACAGATTTTTAAGCTTGTTGTTTTTCATGCCTGTCATCTTGGAGAGTTTTGATCCCTCTGAGCCGTTGATGGCAGAGGTGAAACCTCTTATCAGATATTCCTCTTTCTGCATTACATCATTGGATATGTTTTCAACGCTATGACTGGTGAAGATCTGTTCATACTGGATAGGCAGTCCGAACCAGCTTGCAAAAAGATTGTTGTACAGATCGTCATATGGCAGGAAGTGGTTTTCAAAACTCAGATTATCCATTTTCAGTTTAATCAGATTTGGGGTGGTATCCGCATCAAGGTCTGAGTATGAAAGTCCGTTTATAAAAATCGTAATTACATTTTTCTGAACATCTTTTTCCTCAAACTTAATCTCGGTTAATGGATAGGCGATATTTGAGGTTGAGGTGCCATCTGTTTTGGCTGTAATGTTCTCAATCCATCCGTGAGTAGTCAGGAAAGATTTAGCGGTCATAGGGTAGTGAGCAGGGAATACCGATCTAAGATTGGTAATCTTCTCGTAGTTTGCTGCATCAGCCCAGATATAGATACCGTGTGAGGTGATGAAACATGCGGTTACCAGTGTCATAACGATAGCTGGAAAATAGTTGTTTCTGACCTCACTTTTGTATATTTCTCGGGTTGCAAGTCTGGCAAATATCAGCTCAAGGAAAATTACCAGCGGAATTGCGATGTACATAAAATTAAAATTCAGACCTGTATTGAAGGTCAGATCTCTGATCATAAGTGAGACTACAGACCAGCTTAAGTGAACCTTAAGAGACAGAAAAAGCTTGGCATCCACAAGAAGCAGGCAGTGAAGCAGAACAGCCGCAATGATGCTGATGATTCTGTATACCTTGAAGTTTCCTATAAAGGTAAGCGGAAAAAAGAAAATCAGGAAAGCCAGAAAGCTCAGAAAACTTATTTGTCCAAGCCAGGTGACAAGCAGATAAGAGAAGGATATGAAGCTTTCTGTTCCAGGAGAACAGTAGACGTATGTGAAGCCTGTCAGGATCGCCAAAAGACAGTTTAAAAATATGAAATGGTGACCCCAGGTAGTTGATCTTATTGTCTGTTCCTTCATAAGGAACTTGTTCTGTAATTTTGTCATAGTATTGCGCAATTCATCTGGCCTAATCTTAAAGATTATTTTACTTGGTTTTTTCAAAAAAATTAAAAAATTAACTCTAATTTTGGAAAATTTTGACCCCCTTACGAATTTGCCTAAAAAAATGAGTGTGATAATCATCAGGTTTATTTTTGAGGAAAATGAAATTATTATGAATAATCTTTCAAATGCGCTGCCGATTATGGTTAATAACTATGCAAAGCTTTTTGGTGTAAGCGTACGTATTCAGGGCTCAACAGCCTATACCAACGGCAAGGTTATAACTATTCCCCGTCTGGATATTAAGAACCCAATTAAGGCCCGCCTTGCCTATGGTTATCTGGCCCATGAATCTGCTCATATCCGTTACACGGACTTTTCGATTCTGAAAAAAGACAAGATAAAAAACAATCTGTTCCTCTTTTCTTTATTCAATATTCTTGAAGATTCAAGAATTGAAGCTCTTATTTCAAAGGAGTATATCGGAGTTTATGAGAATCTTGAGCTTTTAAGCGAATACTATAAGGATGAATGGAAGAGTTTCTGCAACACTCTAAATTCTATCAACGTACTTAATGTTATCTGTGCTTTTATTCAGTGTTATTCCCAGTGTCTGTGCCAGAAATTCCAAGGGGCCAGGTCAAAGAGCGCGATTCTTTATCTTCATTTAAGAAAACGCATAAACGTTCATCTGCTAAACAAGATAGGATTTTTGGTAAGGGATTCAGCCAAAGCTTTAAATTCTGAGTCGGTATACAAAATATGTCTCAAGATTTTTCAGCTTTTAAAAAGTGATAGGTTTGAGCTTAAAGGAGAGGACAGATCTAGAAAACACAGCGAGAACAATGATGAGCGTTTTACAAACATAATGGATGAGAGCAAGAAAAACTTTAATAAATCAAAGGATAAGGTTTCAGAAGATTTTCTTAGAGAATTTACAAGGTTCAGAATCTATACAGGAGATGATGATTCTAAGGTTACCCCAAGCAGAAATGGCGCAGAAATTATTCAGGAGAACAGCAATAGCAAGAGTTCCTCCTCAAGAGAGGATTTCGGTGTGATTGCCGAGAACATCTGTAATCCTGGTAGAGACGATTTTATTCAGGAGGTCAGCAATACCTACGGAGTCCGCAACGCTCTTCACAACAGAGTCAGAGCCTATGTTGACAGTCTTGGAAACTGTACTGCTGTAGGTAACAGGATAAATCCTCTGAAAGCTCAGTTTATACCTCTTGGAGAAATGAGAATCTTCAAGGATAAAATCATCAAAAAAGAATTTGAAACAGCAATCCATATTCTGGTGGATGTATCAAGTTCTATGTTGACCTCTGACGGAGGTGAATCTTCCCGCTGTGAGGATGCCTGCAAGGTGGCCCTGACTTTATCTCTTGCTCTGGAGGGGATTGACGGCATTAAGACTATGGCTACCTATTTCCCAGGACAGTGTTCTGAATATGATGTTGCTCTGAAAGCTGATGAGCGAGCCTCTATGGTGGCTCCCCGCTTCGATCAGAAACCCCGTGGTTCTACTCCTTTAGCTCAGGCCCTGTGGTATTCCTTTGATAAATTTCAAGAAATAGGGTACAGCCGTAATATTGTAGTAGTAATCACTGACGGTATGCCAGATTCTGTAAACAATGTGAAGAATTGTTTTGACTATGCAAAGGAGCATAATATTGAAATTTATGGCATATCAATCCGCTCAGAAATGATTTTAAAGCTTTTTGAGAAAGCCTCAATCATCGAGAGTGCAAATGAACTTGAAAAGAAGGCTTTTTCTCTGTTTTATTCGTTGTTTAATCTAAGTGAGGGGGGCAATAAGCCGAAGAAAAACGCTTTGTAAGGCAATTGTATATTTATAAAAACTAGTCTTTGTGTTCAAAAATGATACAATACTCACAAGTTTTTTTTGAGGATATACGAAGTTGTTAAGAAGTGATTTTAATTTTGACTTACCTTTAAATCTAATTGCTGATTATCCATCAGAGCAGAGAACAGGATGCAGAATGCTGTGTCTTGACGGTTCTGACGGAAAACTTTCTGATCAGCATTTTTATGATTTAAAAAACTTTTTACAACCGGGTGATCTGCTGGTATTTAATGATACCAAGGTCATTCCTGCCAGAATGTACGGAAAAAAGGATACAGGTGGGGCAATCGAGTTTCTGATTGAAAGAATCATCTCTGAAACCTGCGCCTTAACCCACATCAAAGCCAGTAAGGCTCCAAAGACCGGTGCCGTGCTACATATCGACGGTGGATATAAGGTAAATGTTATTGGTCGTGACGGTGATCTCTTCAAGATTGAAACCGTTGGCGGAAAGTCTCTGTTAGATATCCTTTATGCTGTAGGACATATTCCTCTTCCTCCTTATATTGATCGTCCTGATGAGTCTTTAGATCGCGAACGCTATCAGACTGTTTATTCAAAGCACCCAGGTGCAGTGGCTGCTCCTACGGCCGGTCTGCATTTTGACAAGGAGCAGCTTGAAGATCTGAAAGCTTATGGTGTGAACATGGCGTTTGTTACTCTGCATGTTGGCGCAGGTACTTTCCAGCCTGTAAGAGAGGACGATATTCTAAAGCATCATATGCACAAGGAATTTGTTCATCTGACCTCTGAAGTAGCTGATGCGGTGATTGCAACCCATAAGTCTGGTCACAGAGTAATCGCGGTTGGTACTACAGCTGTAAGATCACTTGAGTCAGCCGCTTCATTTGCAAAATCACAGAACAGTCTGGATGAGATTGTTCCATTCTCAAATGATACATCTATCTTTATCTACCCTGGCTATAAATACCAGGTGGTAGATGCTCTTATAACCAATTTCCACTTGCCTGAGTCAACCCTGATTATGCTGGTAAGTGCTTTTGCTGGTTATGAGAAAACCATGAATGCATATAAGCATGCTGTTGAGGATAAATACAAGTTCTTCAGCTATGGTGACTGCATGTTTATTACCAAGAATCCGAAAGCAGATGAGGATCTTCCTCCTTCAGCAAAAAACTAGAGGATCTTTATGAAATTTGAATTAAAGAAAAAAAGCGGTAAAGCCCGTTTAGGTCAGATGGTTTTTGACAGAGGCGTTGTCAGAACTCCTGCTTTCATGCCTGTCGGTACCTGCGGCACCGTAAAAGGTCTGCGTCCGGAGAATGTTGAGGAAATCGGTGCGGATATTCTTTTAGGTAATACCTTTCACCTTTGGCTAAGACCTGGTACTGATGTAATCAGAGCTCATGGCGATCTGCATGATTTTATGAACTGGAAGAAGCCTATTCTGACTGACTCTGGCGGTTTCCAGGTGTTTTCTCTTTCAGATATAAGAAAGGTTACCGAGGAGGGGGTTAAGTTTAGACATCCTATCAACGGTTCCAAGCTTTTCCTGTCACCTGAGATTTCTATGCAGATTCAGTATGATCTGGGCTCAGATATTGTGATGCAGTTTGATGAATGTATCGGTCTTCCTGCTCCTCGTGAAGAGATGGCAAGAGCCATGAGATTGTCTTTGCGCTGGGCAAAACGCTCAAAGGACGAGTTTACCCGTCTTGGCAACAAGAACTCTCTGTTTGGTATTATTCAGGGCGGTTCGGATGAGGCTTTACGTGAGGAATCTCTAAAAGGCCTAACTGATATCGGCTTTGACGGCTATGCTATCGGTGGTCTTGCTGTTGGCGAACCCAAGCCTGTGATGTACAAGGCTTTATCTCATATAGCTCCTATCATGCCTGAGGACAGACCTAGATATCTTATGGGCGTTGGAACACCTATGGATATTCTTCAGGGAGTGCTCAACGGAGTAGATATGTTTGACTGTGTAATGCCATCAAGAAACGCTAGAAATGCACATCTGTTCACTTCAAATGGTATTGTAAGAATCAGAAACAGCAAGTACGCTATGGATACCTCACCTTTAGATGAGAAGTGCACATGCTATACCTGCCAGAATTATTCAAAGGCATATCTCCATCACCT
>AUXO010230727.1_pt1 | contig 12056 bp, 7 predicted proteins | sample 768731 | NCBI WGS metagenome assembly AUXO01 (sample SAMN02715735, study PRJNA202380) | gut metagenome | biome: sheep rumen | host: Ovis aries | place: New Zealand: Palmerston North | reverse complement strand
ACAACATCGGCATCCTTGATGGCCTCCTGCGGTGAAGTAGTCCAGGTGAAATCCGGATTCTGTTCTGCCCAGGCCATGATCTCTTCATCCGGACGATAATCCTGCGGGGTCGCAACGGCTACCTTCATACCCATTGTCAGACCACCCACAATCAGGGAATTGGTCATGTTGTTGCCATCGCCGATATAGACCAGCTTCAATCCCTCCAGGACCATAAACTTTTCACGAATGGTCATCAGATCAGCCAATACCTGGCACGGGTGACAGTAATCCGTCAATCCATTGATTACAGGTACAGATCCATATTCTGCCAGATCTTTGACTTCTTTCTGCTCATAGGTACGGATCATGATCCCATCCAGATAACGGGAGAGTACTCTGGCCGTATCCTGTACCGGTTCTCCGCGTCCGATCTGCAGATCACGACTGGACAAAAACAACGGCTGTCCACCTAACTGATAAATGCCCGTTTCAAACGATACCCGTGTTCGGGTACTGGATTTCTGAAAAATCAATCCAATGGATTTTCCTTCCAGATGTTTATGCGGGATCCCGTGTTTTCTTTCATATTTCAACTGGTCTGCCAGATCCAATATTTGTATGATTTCCTCTTTGGAAAGATCTTGTAATTTTAATAAATGTTTCATGCGAATACCTCCTTCATGGCAGCCAGTGCCTGATCGATTTCCTCATATGTTATTACTAATGGCGGCAGCAAGCGAATGGCATCGGTACCTGCCGTCAGAACCAATACGCCTTTTTCTCTTAGCTGTGCCACATAATCAGCTCGTTGATCCGGGTCTACGATAATTCCCAGCATCAGTCCTTTTCCACGTACGGTCTTTATTTTCTCAAGTGGTAGCAGATTCTGTTTGAAATAGTCCCCTTTTTCTTTGACCGTCTGTAAAAATGTCGGATCATTGACTGTATGCAGAACTGTCTGAGCTGCAACAGAAGCTAACAAGTTGCCTCCGAACGTTGAACCATGCATGCCCGGCTGCAGAACATCTGCACATTTTTCATTACATACAAAGCCCCCCATCGGTACACCGCCAGCCAATCCTTTTGCCACACTGATGATATCCGGTTGGATGTCATACTGCTCATAACAGAATAAGGTACCTGTCCGTCCGATGCCTGTCTGTACTTCATCGATCATGACCAGAATATCTTTTTGTTGGCAATATGTCGTTACCTGTTGTACAAAGTCTTTATCTAAAGGAAGGACACCTCCTTCTCCCTGGATCATTTCCATCATGATACCACAGACTGTGTCATCCACATGAGAAATAAAATCTTCAAAGCGATTGGTCTCCACATAATCAAAACCTGTCGGGAACGGATAAAAATATTTATGGAATTTATCTTGTCCTGTCGCCATCAATGTGGTCATGGTACGTCCATGGAAAGATTGTCGTAAGCTGAGTATTTTATTTCTCTCTTTTCCATATTTATCTGTGGAATATTTACGGGCCAGCTTGATCATTCCCTCATTGGCTTCAGCACCTGAATTGGCAAAAAACACTTTGGATAAACCTGTTTCCCGACATAGTATTTCTGCAACCTCCGCCATCGGCTGGCTATAGAAAATATTCGAACAATGCATTAGTTTCTCTGCCTGCCGTTGGATTGCTTGTGTCAGTGCCGGATGATGATAGCCAAGGCTGTTGACACCGATACCGGAAGTCAAATCAATATAGCTGTTTCCCTCGGTATCATAGAGAATGGAACCTTCCCCTTTTTCCAGGGCGATTTCCACACGTCCATATGTATTCATCACATATTGATTTTCCAGTTCTTTGATTTTCTGAAAATGCATAGCCTGCCTCCTAATAGAACATGGTTCCGACACCATCTTCACTCAATATTTCAATCAGGATGGAATGCGGGACACGTCCGTCCTGAATATTTACTGTATGAACGCCTTGTCGTATGGCTTCCACACAACATTCCACCTTCGGGATCATGCCGCCGGAAATCACGCCTGATTTCATCAGCAGCGGGACCTGCGATACTGTCAGAGACGGAATGAGAGTATCATCATTGTTCGGGTCTTCCATCAGTCCCATGACATCCGTCAGCAGAATAAATTTATGCGCGCTTAACGCAATGGCCAGTTTTTCTGCTGCAGTATCGGCATTGATATTGTAGTTCATCGTCTGATCCTGCCCGGCTGCAATACTGGAAACAACAGGAATATACCCTTTTTCCAAAACATCCAGAACGATCTCCGGATGCACATCCACAATTTCTCCGACATTGCCATGGTCATCGTCCTTACGAACCGCTTCAAACAGGTTGCCGTCCATACCGGCAATGCCGATTCCCTTGCCACCGGCTTTTCGGAGAAGAGATACCAGATTCTTATTGACCTTTCCACATAAGACCATCTGTACAATGTCCATGGTCTCATCATCTGTGACTCGTAATCCGTCGATAAATTCACTCTTTTTTCCTACTTTATTCAGCATGTCACTGATTTCCGGCCCACCACCATGCACCAGCACCACCTTGATACCGATCAAGTTCAGCAGAACAACGTCCTGGATGACCGCTTCCTTCAACGATTCATTGATCATGGCGTTGCCACCGTATTTGATCACAACGATTTTATCTTCATATTCCTGGATAAACGGCAATGCCTCAGCCAGGATGCTCGCTCTAATATTCGGATCAATTTTCATTGTCATTCCCCTTAAACAATTAAACCTTCTTTTTCATCAAAGCCCAACATGATATTCATATTCTGGATAGCCGCACCGCATGCACCTTTTCCCAGATTATCAAACAAAGCTGTTACGATCGTCTGGTTCTCATTCCCATTGACCACAATTTCAAGGCTGTCTCTGTCTGCCCACATATTGGCATATACATTACCCTGCCAGCTGTCCGCAACCGTAATTAGACCGGATGTATAAAAATCCCGATAAATTTGACGTATTTGATCCACATCGGCCTCCAGCTGGATACTGGTGGCCATACCTCGATAGTAATCATCCACGATTGGGCTAAACAACGGTGCTTTTTCCAAATGGCAAACTGCCTGCATCTCCTTGATGTGTTTATGCTGCATCGTTAATCCGTAGATTCCTGGTGCGCTGTAAGCGAATGGTCTGTCACTTTGTTGGTAATCGGCAATCATCCGCTTTCCCCCACCTGAATAGCCGGTCAAAGAGAAGCAGTGGATGGCTTCTTTGACAGAAAGGATCCCGGCTTGTACCAGCGGATAGACCACAGTGATAAATCCCGTGGCATGACAACCAGGATTCGCTACTCGCTTCCCTGTCCGGATAGCTTGTTTCCTAGCCTGTGACAGCTCCGGCAGACCATAGATCCATCCCGGGCTGGTCCGATGGGCGGTAGACGCATCGATTATCTTCGTATCCGGGTTGGATACCAGCGTTACCGCTTCCTTGGCTGCTGCATCCGGCAGGCACAAAAAGACCAGATCTGCCTGATCCATCAGATGACTTCTTGTTTCATTGTCTTTCCGTTTTTCTTCCGGTATGATCAGCAATTCAATATCTTCTCTTTTTGATAATCTTGTATATATCTCCAGACCGGTAGTTCCGGCTTGTCCATCTATAAATATCTTTGGCTTATTCATTCATTATCCTCTATAAACTGTTCAATGACAGAAATCTGACGAGCTACCTCTTTGGGGGCTGGTCCGCCAATAACATTTCTGCCCTCTATACAAGTCTTTAAATCGATCGCATGATAGACATCCTGGTCAAAGACCGTATGGAAGGACTGCAGTACTTCCAAAGGCACCTCATTTAATGCCAGTTTGTGTTCAATACAGTAAGCAACCAGCTGTCCAATCGTTTTATAAGCATCCCGGAACGGGATTCCTTTCTTCGTTAAATAATCCGCACAGTCCGTCGCATTGATAAAGCCTCCCAAGGCGGCCTGTTTCATAACGTCTTTATGAATCTTCATCGTATCAAACATCGGTATCATGACCTTTAACGAATTTTCTACGGTATCCAGAATATCAAACAGAGCTTCTTTATCCTCCTGCATATCCTTATTGTAGGCTAAAGACAAACCCTTCTGCATCGTCAATAAGGTCATTAAATGACCGTACACTCTTCCGGTTTTTCCTCGTATCAATTCGCAAACATCCGGATTCTTCTTCTGCGGCATGATGGAAGAGCCTGTAGAAAAGGCATCATCCAGCTCTACAAAACGGAATTCCCATGAACACCACAGGATGATCTCTTCGCACATTCTGGACAGATGCATCATCAGAATGGAAAGGTCAGAGGCCATTTCCATACAATAATCCCGGTCACTGACTCCATCCATAGAATTATCCGTAACACGGGCAAATCCTAGCTGGTCACAGACATACTGGCGGTCTATCGGATACGTTGTCGAAGCCAGTGCTCCAGACCCTAACGGCATCTCATCCATCAGCTCCAGCGCATTGGATAAACGCCTGTAATCTCTTTTCAGCATATTGGCATAGGCCATCCACACATGTGCGACGGTTACAGGCTGAGCCCTTTGCAGATGGGTATAACCCGGCATGACCGTTTCCAGATGTTCTTTGGATCTATCGCACAGACTGCGCAACATGTCCAAAACCAGCATCATAATGTCTTTGGTCTTTTCCATCGTATACATACGCAGATCCAACGCCACCTGGTCATTTCGTGAACGCGCTGTATGCAGACGCTTGCCGGCATCCCCAATACGGGCTGTCAGCTCTTGCTCGACAAAGGTATGGATATCCTCGGCATCTACCATTTTCAATGTACCTGTTTCAATATCGGCAAGAATACTTTCTAATCCTGCCTGGATTTTTTTCTGATCCTCAGAAGATATGATCCCCTGATGTGCCAGCATTCTGGCATGCGCCATAGATCCGGTAATATCCTGTTTATATAGTCTTTGATCAAAAGGCAGAGAGGCATTTAACGTTTCCAATGTCTGATCCGTTTCCTTAGCAAATCTGCCTGTCCATAGTTTTGCCATTATTCCACTCCCGGGAAATCTTCAAATTCTTCAGCTTTCATAGCCCGTACCTTCAAAGGCAGTCCAAACAGATTGATGAATCCGGCAGAATCGTTCTGATCGTAACAATCATCCTCATCAAAGGTTGCCATACCGGCAGAATACAGAGAATACGGGGATGTTACAGACACCGGCAGTATGTTTCCCTTATACAGTTTTAATGTGACATCACCGGTCACTGTTTCTTGTGTCGTTGTAACAAATGCACTCAATGCTTTCCGTAACGGTGTATACCACTGTCCGTTGTATACCAGTTCTCCGAATTTTAATGCCACCTGGGCTTTATAGTGGGACGTTTCTTTATCTAGTGTGATCTCTTCCAGTTTTTCATGCGCTTTGTACAAAATGGTACCCCCCGGTGTTTCATAGACACCACGAGATTTCATTCCGACCAGCCGGTTTTCCACGATATCCAGAATGCCGATTCCGTTGGCTCCGCCGACTTTATTCAACGCTTCAATGATCTTGGTAGCACTCATCGTCTGTCCATCCAAAGCCGTCGGTACACCTTTTTCAAAATGTAACGTAATCTGGGTCGGTGTATCCGGTGCCTGCTCCGGAGATACACCCATTTCCAGGAAGCCTTCCTTATTGATCGGGGCTTCATTGGCCGGGTCTTCCAGATCCAGTCCTTCATGGCTTAAATGCCACAGATTTTTATCTTTTGAGTAATTGGTCTCTTTGTTGATCCGTAATGGAATATTATGTGCCTCAGCATATTCGATTTCTTTTTCCCGGGAATTCAGCTCCCAGAAACGCCAAGGGGCAATCACATGCATATCCGGTGCAAAAGCCTTGATAGCTAGTTCAAACCGTACCTGGTCATTTCCTTTTCCAGTACAACCATGACAGATAGCATCAGCATTTTCCTTCTTCGCAATTTCCACGATCCGTTTGGCAATGATCGGACGCGCAAAACTGGTACCCAGTAAATATTGCTCATAGGTAGCGCCGGCCTGCATCGTCGGGATAATATAGTCATCCACAAATTCATCCGTTAAATCTTCAATATATAACTTGGAAGCACCGGTCTTCAGCGCTTTTTCTTCCAGTCCATCCAGTTCGGTTCCCTGACCGACATTACCAGATACCGCAATGACCTCACAGTTATTGTAGTGTTCCTTTAACCATGGAATTAATACAGATGTGTCCAGTCCGCCCGAGTACGCCAATACAACTTTTTTAATGTCTTTCTTTTCCATATGTGTCCTCTTTCTACGCTTTAGTTAAGAAAAAAAGCGCCTTTGAAAACTTTTCCAAAGACGCTGTCAACGCGGTACCACTTTAGTTGCCTCTATCAAGGCCTCTTCTCCGTAACGTGGGTGAAACGTTCCGAACTACTGAATTCATCCGGACTCTCATAGGTGCGTTTCTTCCTGATTTCCATCTGACGGCCTTCCACTCTGTACCGTCTCGCTTGAGATTTCCTTCAGGTTTACTCTCCTAATCAGCGATTTAACTTATGAGGTTATATTAGTCTCTTTATGAAAAAATGTCAAATAATTTTTCATTCAAAATGAAAATTTTCATACGCAATAAAAATAAAGAATCAACGCTTTATATCATGTATAATATAGAAAACGGAGGTTCTTATGTATAAAGATAATAAAATATGGATTGGCCGATCCAACGAAGAGGATGTTGTCATTTACCCTTCAATGGCAAATCGTCATGGTTTGATTGCCGGTGCAACCGGAACCGGTAAGACCACCACTTTAAAAGTGATGGCTGAATCCTTTTCGGATGCAGGTGTGCCTGTGTTCCTGGCCGATGCCAAAGGTGATTTAGCCGGCTTATGCAAAACCGGTGTCATGAATGAAAACATTCAAACTCGGATCGATTCCATGCAGATTACAGATTTTGCGTTTGATTCTTATCCAGTGACCTTCTGGGACGTATACCAGGAGGCCGGTCTGCCGTTACGGACCACCATTTCGGAAATGGGTTCCTTATTGTTGGCAAGGATCCTGGGATTAAATGAAGTCCAGTCTGAAATTTTAACGATCATCTTCAAAATTGCCGATGATGAAAGTCAACTGATCATTGATACCAAGGATCTACGATCCCTGATTTCCTTTATCGGTGAGAATCTGGATACGTATTCCAGCCGTTACGGAAACATTGCACGACAAAGCCTGGGTGCCATTACCCGCTCTATTATTGCGCTGGAATCCCAGGGAGGTGAACTGTTCTTCGGGGAACCGGCTCTGGATATCCATGACTGGTTAACCACCGATATCAACGGAAAAGGCAAGATCCAGATCCTGGAATGTGAAAAACTGATGCAGAATCCAACCATGTATGCCACCTTTATGTTGTGGATGATGGCTGAGCTTTATGAAACTCTGCCGGAAGCTGGTGATCTGGCTAAACCACGTCTGGTATTCTTCTTTGATGAAGCCCATATGTTGTTTGATACTGCTTCCAAGGCTTTGCAGGCCAAGATCGAACAAGTGGTCAAACTGATCCGTTCCAAAGGGGTCGGTATCTACTTTATCACACAAAGCCCAAGTGATATCCCGAACGAAGTACTGGCGCAGCTGTCCAATAAAATACAGCACTCCCTCCATGCGTACACACCGGCGGAACAAAGAAAAGCCAGGGCTGCCAGCGAATCTTTCCGTGTCAATCCGGAATTCGATACGTATGAAACCTTATTAAACATGGGAATCGGCGAAGCGTTGGTTTCGGTTCTTGATGAACAAGGAATACCGACCATCGTCAAACGGACAAAGATCCTGCCGCCGCAAAGTATGATGGGTGTCCTGGATCCATATGAAAGACAAGCTGTCATTCAAAATGACTTGCTATCGAATAAATATGCGGATATGGTAGACCGTGATTCCGCTTATGAATTCTTTGAGCGTCTGAAAAAAGCCCAATACGAAGAGCAGGAAGCTTTAAAGGAACAACAAAGGCTGGAAAAGGAAGAAGCAGCCCGACAGAAGCAGGAGGAAAAAGAACGACTGAAAGCGGAAAAGGAAGCGGCCAAAGCCAAGGAAAAAGCAGAAAAAGAAGCCGCTAAGGCCAAGGAAAAAGCCGAGAAGGAAGCAGCCAAGGCCGAACAACAAAAAAAGAAGAAAGTCGACCAGGCCATCAACAATGTCGCCAGCACCACCGCCGGTACCATCGGCCGAGAGGTCGGAAACACCATCGGTTCAACTTTTGGTGGAAAGCTGGGAAAACGATTAGGAGGCAACATCGGAGCCAGCCTAGGCCGTGGTATCTTTAAAACATTGCTGAAACGATAAGAGCAAAAAAAGAATGATGCAAGATTCATTCTTTTTTTAGTTTTTTAAGTTACAATAAGGAAATAAAGGAGAGTGCTTATGATTCTTGTGACCTCTGATATTTATGAACAACTGCATTTATCAACAAGAAGCGAGCGTTTAGCTTCCCGTTATATGGATACGATCGGAAACATCTATATTGAACGATCGATCGGGCGTGGTGTCTATACCATCACCAGCGATACCCGGAATTCCTTTTACGAGAATGAGATGGAGATGACAATTTCCTTTGATGGGAAGGTCCTGGATACTTATTGTGACTGCCCCTGGCATACCCGACACAGCGTCTGTGCCCATATTGGAGCCTTGGCCCGCATCCTGTTAAACAAGGATATCCCGACATTCCCTTATACGATCCGTCGGCAGACCAGCTACGAGGAATATATGGAACGCCTGCGTCAGGAAGCCAAAGAACGAATGATCCGTGAAAGACTAGAAGAAACCTCTTCTTTTCTGCAGAACTGTCAGTCCGCCTACCAGCATCAGATCCAGGAGGAATTACAAGACACGTTGTATTCCATCTATATGCAGTTTGATGCCAAAGATCCGAAAAACATCCTGGTCAGCTTTAAGGTTGGATCGGATCAAAAACAATATATCATTAAAAACATCTCGTTGTTTCTCGATGATATCGATCACCATCGATATCATGAATATGGTAAATTTTTGAAATTCACCCACTCCGATGATGTATTTGATGAAAGTGCGAAAAAAGTGCTTCACTTTATGCGAACGGCCCACCGTCCCGATACATATGAATATGCGAATTATAATACATCTCGTTTCATTCATTTGGATCCGTATAATATGGAGCTGTTATATACGACCTTTGAGCAAGAAGATCTTTCCCTGCGCTTCCAACAAACAGCGCGCACGGATCTGATCGTTCACATTTCCAAAGAGGATACATACTATATTGCGTCTTTAGAAATGGAAACAGCCTCTTATCTTTCCAATAACTACATTTTTGAATACTTGAAAGGGACCATCAATGTCACCGATATAACCAGTCATCCCAATGCAGGGGAGATCCTGCATCAGCTATCGGAGCAGGATCTGTATGTCCCGGCGGAACAGTATTCCCTGTTTTCAAAATATGTCTTGAAGGAACTGGAACCATTCTGCCGGATCCAGAAAGACTATACCGAGATTGTACCATCTACTATCCATGTAGATTCCATTCGCATCTATGGGGACATCACATCGGAAAACCTGGTCAGCTTTGAAGTCTATGGCTATGACGAACAAAAGGAATCGTATCCCTTGCTGGAAACTGATTTTATCGAGGAGACGTATGCCGTCGATCTCGTTCGTGCCTTCTTCCAAACCAAAGCCGATCAGATTCAGAACCATGTTGCTTATTTTGACTTGAATAAAGACAGTATTATCGGGGTATTAAACGACAATATGGAAACCCTTGTCAAATACTGCGATATCTACTTAAGCGAGAACCTGAAAAAGCTCAATCAGAAAACCAAATATTCCATTCAGGTCGGCGTTCGTATCAATCACAATTTACTGCAGGTCAGCCTGTCCAGTGAGGATTTTGATATGAAGGAGCTGGGAAACATATTAAATGCTTATCATCGGAAAAAGAAGTTTTACCGCTGTAAAGATGGAAAGATCCTGCATCTTCAATCCGATTCTTTGGAGGAACTGGATACCTGGATGGAGGAGTACGGAATTCGTCCATCGTCGGTAAAGAACGGAAAATTTGAACTGGACGGATACCGTTCCTTAGCTTTGGACCAAAAGCTGGAACAATCGCAGAGTCTAGTCTATAACCGTTCCCAAAGCATGAAAAAATATATTGACGGATATAACCAGAGAAAAGGAACGATCCAAATTGATGAACAGTATGATCACATCTTGCGGGAATACCAGAAGTCCGGGGTCTATTGGCTGTTGACCTTGTATCGTTATGGCTTAAACGGCATCCTGGCTGATGAGATGGGATTGGGAAAAACCATACAGGTGCTGGCTTTGCTGGATAGTATCCGCGATAAAGCCTATCACAGTCTGGTTATCTGCCCAGCTTCCCTGATCTACAACTGGAAGGATGAAGCACAACGTTTTTCATCCACTCTGCATTGCCAGTGCATTGTCGGCAACAAGGAACAACGAGCCTTAAGGATCCAGCAGATCGATGACTACGATGTTTCCATTACTTCCTATGACTATATGCGAAGAGATATCGATTTGTATGAAGGGCGTCCATTTGAATACGTGATCTTGGATGAAGCCCAGAATATTAAAAACCAAAAGACCCAGAATGCCGAAAGCGTCAAACGCCTGCATGCCGGTCACCGACTGGCATTAAGCGGCACGCCGATCGAAAACGCATTATCGGAGCTCTGGTCGATCTTTGATTTTCTGATGCCCAATTATTTATTCAACTATCACTATTTCCGCTCTCATTTTGAAACACCGATTACAGCCAACCACGATGAACGGGTCGGCCGGGAATTACGGACTATGATTTCTCCATTTATATTACGCCGAACCAAAAAGGAAGTATTGACGGAATTACCGGATAAAGTCGATCATAAATATCTTCTGGACTTTAATGACGAGGAGCAAAAACTATATATGGCCAATCTGGCTTCTGTCAACAAAGAGCTTCGTGCCCAGATGAAGCAGCCTGAGGTCAATAAAATCGCCGTTCTGGCGATGTTGACTCGCCTGCGCCAGCTATGCTGTGACCGCCGGATGGTCTATGATAATATCACAAAACCATCCACAAAGATCTTAGCTACGGTCGATCTGATCAAATTAATGGTGGAACACAAGAAAAAGACGCTTGTCTTCTCTTCCTTTACCACATTGATCGATCTGTTAAAGAGCGAACTGGACAAGGAAGACATTACCTATTATGTTCTGACCGGACAAACCAATAAGGAACAGCGCCGGGAAATGGTTGCAGATTTCCAAACCGATGACACGTCCGTTTTCCTGATTTCCTTAAAGGCCGGCGGTACCGGATTAAACTTGACCGCTGCTGAAACCGTGATCCATATAGACCCTTGGTGGAATGTATCCGCCCAGAATCAAGCCACGGACCGTGCCCATCGCATCGGGCAAAATGCCAATGTTCAGGTCTACCGGATGATCATGAAGGATTCCATCGAAGAAAAGATCTTGAAGATGCAGGAAGCAAAACAAGATCTGGCAGAAGGCTTTATCGATGGTAATGATGGATCATTATCCAGAATGTCCAAAGATGATATTATGAATTTATTCAGCACCTAAAAAGAGAGCTATGCTCTCTTTTTATAATATTTCTGCTAATTCATAGACCAGCTGTTCACTGGCCTGCCAGCCGAGGCATGGATCGGTAATCGATTTACCGTAAATACCATTTCCAACCGGTTGACTGCCTTCCACCAGATAGCTTTCGATCATCAGTCCCTTAACAAGGCTCTTGATATCATTGGAATATCGGCAGCTGTTGATTACCTCTTTCGCAATACGGATCTGTTCCATGTACTGTTTATTGGAGTTTGAATGATTACAGTCAATCAGGACAGCTGGATTTTTCAGATCCTTTTTCATATACATAGTATAGAGACGAATCAGATCCTCATAATGATAATTCGGTATATTCTGTCCATGTTTATTAGTCGCTCCTCGCAAGATGGCATGCGTCAGATCGTTGCCGGTGGTATTCACTTCCCATCCCCGATAGATGAATGTCTGTTTGGCCTGTGCCGCTTCAATGGAGTTAAACATCACATTGTAGTCGCC
>AUXO015203586.1_pt1 | contig 12057 bp, 12 predicted proteins | sample 768731 | NCBI WGS metagenome assembly AUXO01 (sample SAMN02715735, study PRJNA202380) | gut metagenome | biome: sheep rumen | host: Ovis aries | place: New Zealand: Palmerston North | reverse complement strand
ATGATAAACAAAACAAAACATGACATTACAATTTTAAAAGCAAGCCTCATCTTTCTTTTTTTCTTTCTACTACTCATAAACTACTAAACCTTTCTAACAATCTCAAAATCAATTGTTTTCTCTTCTTTACTAGCACGAACTACTTTGACAATAACTCTTTCACCAATAGAATATTTTACATGAGTTTTTTCTCCTGTCAAGGTTAAATGTTCCTCATCAAAATGATAAAAATCTTTCATATCCTTTAATGGAACTAATCCTTCAATTAAATTATCAAGTTCAACAAACATGCCAAAACTAGTAATAGAAGAAATCATACCCTCATAATTTTCACCAATATGCTTTTCCATATATTCTGCCATCTTCATATCATCCACTTCGCGTTCACAATCAACAGAGGCTCTCTCTCTTTCTGAAGAATGTTCTGCAATAGATACTAACTTTTCTTCCCATTTACGAACGGTTTGAATATCAACATTTCCATTAAATAAATAAGTTCTTAATAAACGATGAACTGTAGTATCAGGATAACGTCTAATTGGAGAAGTAAAATGGGTATAACAATCACTTGCAAGTCCATAGTGTCCTAAATTCTCTGGTCGATAAACAGCCTTTTGCATACAACGTAATAATAAAGCAGATAATATCTTATATTCAGGTTTATCTTCTAATTGAGATAAAATATTTTGGATAGTAGTTGGCTTAAGATTTGATAAATCACCTGTCACATGATAACCTAAACCACTAACAAAACTCAAAAAACTACGAATTTTTTCTTCTTTAGGATATTCATGAACACGATAAATAAAAGGCAAATTCATAAAATAAATATGAGAAGCAACACATTCATTAGCTGCAATCATAAAATCCTCAATAAGTTTTTCACCAGTACCTCTATCTCTTAACACAACATCTGTAGGTACACATTTTTCATCAACTAAAATCTTAGCCTCATCAACATTAAAATCAATATATCCACGCTTTATTTTTGCCTCACGCAAAATCTCTGCAAGTTCAGCCATAAGATTCAAATGAGGAACAAATTCTTCATATCCTTCTGGTACTTCATTTTTTTCAAGAATACGATTAACATTCTTATAAGTCATTTGAATCCTAGAACGAATAACACTTGGAAAAATTTCATAATCTAATTGCTTTCCTAAAGAATCAAATTCCATAACACAAGAAATTGCTAGACGATCAACACCTGGATTCAAAGAACATATTCCATTTGATAATTCATGAGGTAACATTGGAATAACGCGATCCACTAAATAAACACTAGTTCCACGATCCATTGCTTCCCGATCAAGTGGACTACCCTCTTTTACATAATAACTAACATCAGCAATATGTACCCCCAACTGATAATGACCATTAGGAAGAACTTGTATACTAATAGCATCATCAATATCCTTTGTATCATCACCATCAATCGTAAAAATAACTTCTTCTCTCAAATCTCTACGTCCCTTTAATTCAGGTTCATATACAGAATTTGGAATATCCTTTACCTCATTCTTAACTTCATCTGGAAAATCAACATTAAAATTATACTTATAAATAATAGATAAAATATCAACACCAGGATCATTAACATGACCAATAATTTCTACAACATGTCCCTCATAACGACCAGATTGATTCATTTTCTTATCAAGCTCAACCACTACTTTATGACCATCTACAGCATTTAATGATTTATCTTTTGGAACCTCAATATCTAATTTTACACGATTATCATCTAAAGTAATATGCCCAAGGCCCTTTTTATCAAAAGTAATTAGTCCGATATATCTTTCATTCTTTCTTTCAAGAATGCGAAGAACTCTACCTTCCAAACGATCCAAATTCATTTTACTAGTAATTTCAACTAAAACAATATCATCATGAATAGCTCCATTCATATGATCTTGAGAAATGTAAATATCATCATCCATATTCTCAACTTCTACAAAACCAAATCCCTTTTTATTAACACGCATAATTCCTTTTTTTAAATGACTATCTTCAAGCATCATATATTTATCTTTATTAGAATGATAAATAATAACTTCATCTTCCAATTGACGTAATTCGTCCCCTAATTGTTTCATATCATCAACACTACTAATATCAAGTTCATCCTTTAACTCATAAATATCTAAAGCCTTAGAAGAATTCTTTAAAACATTAATTATATCATCTCTCATAGTATCACCTTCTATCTTATATTATATAGGATTTCAATACGAATTCATAGTATTTTTTCAAAAAGAAAAAGGACTTAAGTCCTTTAAATAAACATTGAAACTAAACATAATACAAAAAAAGCAAGTCCCAATAACATAGTAATTCTTGTAATAACAAGTTCAGATCCTCTTTCTTTACGATTTGCGAAAAGCTCACTTGCTCCTCCAGAAATAATCTGAGGACCACTATCTGATTTAGCACCTTGTAATAAAACAATGATAATTAATAATATAGAAATTATCAACAATGCAATTTCCATCTAATCCCTCCGTTAACAATAAAAATATAATATCATAAAAGCATTAAAAATGCAAATAAAAAAAGATACAGCAGTATCATTATTTTATTAAACGTCCTCTTTCTTCTATAACATCTACATTTAATGAATTACGATTAGACTCCAATCCATCACGTAAAGATTGAATACTACGATCAGTATCAAGAGAAGAATTATAAATATTTTTTAATTCATTTTTATAAGATCTAATTGTAGAAGATACACTCTTAATATTTTTAATAATTGGAAGATTACCAGGGTATGAAAAATTACAATAATATTCTGCATCGGTTAAAGACTTTAAAGCATCATTTACAGAACCCATAACTACATTAGAAATTGTATCTTCATCTGGAAAAACAATCTTAGCCATTTGACTCATCCTTCCATATTTTAGAAACACGCCCTTCAACTAAAGTTGCATCATCTTTTATAATCTTAGAAAAACCTTTTATTTTATCTCCAACAGACATTAAATCACTTTTATCAAGTAAAACATAACCAACAAATTTTTTTGCTTGATTACCAGTCCATTCATGTGTTTCAGAAGGCATATTAGAAAAACGAGAATACATATCAGAAATCAAAGCTTGATAATCAACTGCCAAAGCGTTAATTTCAGATGCAATCCGATGCATTTCATTTGTATTGATTTTCATTTTATCACCTCGACATCCTTGAACGTTCAACAGATTCTAAATATTGTGCTTCGTTCTTCTTATTACGAATAGATGCATCAATAGCAGGAAGCAAAACATTAGAAATATATTGAGAGGTTCCTCGAATATCATCTACCAACTTATCACTTCTTTGTGAAATAGGAGTTTTATTCTCATCGATATGATAAACAGAATAAACATTATTTCCAACAGGAGCCAATTTAGATGCTGCAGCATTTAAATGATTTGCAACAGAAATTAAATTAACTCTCATAGCATTATAAACACTGATATCATGATAACAAGATTGAACTGAAGACATAAGAAACCTCCCAAATATATTTTAATTATCCAAGGTCAACATCAGATGCAGCAGCCTTAACCTCTTGAGCATCAGAACTAATGTTAGATGCTAAATTAGAAGCACCTGCTTTATAGTTTAGAGCATACTCATCTAATTCTTTACTCCAAAATTCAACAGCTGATACCCACGCATTTAACAATTCTTTTGTATTTCTTACAAATTCTTGTACAGCAGCCTGAACATCACCTTTAAATGTAACATCTAAATCTGCAGCCTCATTATATTCATTAATTAAATCAATATTTGCGTTTTTATAAGATTCAATAGCCTGTTTTAAATCTGCTAAACCAGACTCATTAATTCCAGCAAAACCACCATCCCAAACATTAGCAACGAATGTACCAGCATTGTTAGCAAGTCCACTAACTTGACCATACATAGTATCTAATACAGAAGTAATTCTTTGTCCAACATTTGATTTTACGTCACCAATAATACTTTGAATACCCATAATTTACCTCCTATCTCTCTTTCACAAGTTCTTGATCAACTTCTGCTAAACCAGCAAGTGCTTTATTAAAAGCAGCCTCTAAATTTGCATATGCCTGATCAAGTCCACTACATATTTTATCAACATCATGTTCCATATTTGTTAAGAATGTATCAGCAGATTTACCTACCCATACAGCATGAACAGAAGTTCTCAAGTTTGCAAGATTATTTTTTAATCCATTTTTAGTGTGAATAATACAATCATTATGTACATGATTCAAAGTTGTAGCCATAGAATTCTCATCGTATCCAATTGTTGCACCTTCAATATTTAAAGCCATAAAAACACCTCCTAAAATTCATTTCTAATTTTTTTGGCTTCATTAGAAACATCCTCAGACATTTGATCAAATAAATTAGCAATTTGTTTATCACCAGCACGAACTTTATTAATAACACAAATTAAATCATCTGAATACGATAAAATAGTATTCTTAACAACAGAATAATTCTTACGAAACTCTCGATAAGACTTCATAATATTTTCATATTCAGAACCATCAAAATATGCCTTTAACTCATTCATTTTTGAATCAATAGAAGAAAACAATTCCATAACTTCTTCACTATAGTTAGAAATATCTATAGCAAATTCACTTAATGTATCTTCATTAATCCCTAAATGAATATCTTGTCCAGTGGCTGCTAACATACACATTGACCCTTTCTGATTCGATTCTAAGTAATATACCATTACTAATTTAAAGCTATCACGTTTTTTTGATATCTGTCAAGAATAAGAACAATAATTGACAATAAATACCAATAATTTTACAAATTATGATAAAATATTTTAAAGGTGATTTGATGAAAGAATATGACGTAATAGGAAACTTTAATTATAATAATAAAGAGTATACACTTTTTATAGATGAAAATAATAAATATTACTTTTTAAGAATTGAAAATAAAGAAGAAAAATATATAACATTACACGAACTATTAGAATTAACAAACATATTCTCATACAATGAAGATATTCTCTTAATAGAAAATGATAATAATAAAAAAAAGAAAAGAAAACTAATACCAAAAATTATTTTAGGATCATTAATAGTAACACTAAGTGCATCCCTAATAAGTGCAATAAATGAGGTAAATTCAACAAAAATAAATCAACCAAAAATAAAAGTAGAAAAAACAATATCCTACGTACAAGAAGAAGACTTAATAATAGATGAGACTGAAAAAACTATACAACAAGCCTTAAAGGAAATAGAAAAAGAAGAAGAAGAATACGAACTAAAAACAAAAGAAGAATTCTTAGATACAATAAAAATTTATGATACAGAAACGTTAGATGATGTATTAGGATATTCAAAAGAAGAAATAACATATGAAACCATTAGACAGACAATTAAAAATAACAATAATATTCCAGAAAAATATAAAGAATTATATCTAACCTTGGCAAATAACTTAGAAAAAAAATATCCTAAGATGGATTTAAGAGTATGGTATGAAAATTTGAAAACACTAAAAATTTGTGAATTAGAAGAATTTGATATGAAATTAAAAGCAATAAGTTCATCCGCTCAAGCCTGTTATAGAAGAGATGAAAACACCATCTATACTGTAAAAGACTATCAATATATTCCAAATACATGGGAATATCAAATAATTATGCACGAAATGTGCCATCCTATTAAAACCTCTTATTTCACGAAAGGAGATAAAAAAATAAGAGTACAATTTGAAAGTCCATCAGGAAAAGGAATCATAATTGATGAAGCAATGAACTCTCTCTTAGCACTTCGCTCTTATGATGAAAATGAAAAAGATATAGCCTATCAATTACAAAGTAATATGATAGAAGCCATGGTTGATTCCATGGATAATTATACCTATCAAGACTATATAGAAAAAGATCTTTCTTACTTTCAAAACCAATTAAATGAACAAAACAATGACGACAAGGCAATTAGAATGCTAGGATTATTAGAATTACAATATAAAGACTACCATAACGATAAAGTATCTGTAGAACAAAAACAATTTTATGAATTATATGATTATATTTCAAAAATGTATTATGAAAAAAGAATAAATGCATCCACTTCATATGACGATGCCATAAAAATAAAAGATGAATTAATTAATAGAATTACTTACGATGTTCCAGAAGAATATAATATTGATATCAATCATTTTCAAGAATTCTTTGAAAATTACTGTATAGAAAAAGGAATCCAAAATGGAATCACAAAATAATTATATATGCAAACAAGCAAGTATCGAAGAAATTACAAAAAAATGGGACTATGAAGTAAAAATACATCCAGAAAACAAACTTTATCCATTTGCCAGAAAAGAATTTATTGAAGAAGCAATAAAAGGAACAAGAATATCATATGTAGGAATATTGAATAATGAAATAATATGTGATGCAACAGTAATCATAAAACAAGAAGGAATCAAAAATGAAGCAACACTAACAGATGAAATCATTCATAACAAAAGAGTATACTTATGTGGATTACGTACAAACAAAGAATATGAAAATAAAGGTTATTTTTCAAAACTATATCATTATATGGAAAAAGATTTAAGAAAGAAAGGATATGAAGAATTATCCCTTTCCGTAGATGTGTCAAAAACAAGAAATCTAATGATTTACTTTAAATGGGGATACACAAACTTTATTAGTACTCAAGTAGTTCATGGAAAAGAAAAAGACTTTTATTTTAATTATTATTATAAAAAGATATCTCAATAATTCGAGATATCTTTTTTTTAAAAAAATACTAATTGAGAACCATTTCGAATATTGGTATCTCTAACATACATATTATACCCATATATTTCAGAAGTAAAACGATTACATATTTTAACATCCTCACGAATGGGATATGCACCTGACGTATCTTCATTCACTAGCCTATTAACTAACTTACATACATCCAAAATAGTACGATTAACTGGTAAATATAACTCATATGTTTTTTCCACTTCAGGAACTAACATTTTCACAAGAATCTTATAATCCATTAATCATCACCATCCATCATTGTCTTAATAAGAGTATAATTTCCATTATTAATTAAATAAGCCATTCCCTCATAATTATACTTCTTATCCTCTTCACTAAGACTATTAGTAAACAATACTGACTGAGTATCTAAACCAGATCCTAACCAAATACCATTAGAAGTATTCATGTTACTATACCAAGGTTCTAGTTTTAAAAGTTTAAATTTCTTATAATCATCAATTAAAATATAAATATTCTGCTTAGAATCATTCATAGAATTAAACATTTTAGATGCAGCATCTAGCCCTTCACGATTAAGCGCCTGTTTAACAGAAGCAGCCCCTAAAATAATATTGATAGCAAGAGGTTGAGTATCTTTTCTCTCATGAACATCTTTTTCCAAAGCAGTAAATACATTATTCAAATTATCATTAAAGAATTTAATATCTAAAATAGGCTTATCAAACATACGAACAACATCAATAACACGAACTACTGTATTTGGTAATTTAGTAAGTAAATTTGCTAAAGCATAAATAAACTTGATATTGGACTTCAAATCTTTTGTAATAATAGGATATATCTTAGTAGCACTTAAATCTAGTTTTGTAACATCCTTCTCATAGAAATTATATCCAATTGGTATATCAGCAATCGTAGTAACATACTTAGCCAAATCTTCACTCGAAATATTATCTGGAATCGTAGTAATTTTCTTAGCACGTATTTTATAACCATTATTTAATACATCAGCAACTTGTTTTAAATAAGCAAGCTCCTTATCTGGATCTGTAATTCTAGCAGTTTGGAATTCACAATAACTATCATCATCATCTCCAGTTTTACAAATTCCTCGTCCAAATAGATTACTTGGGATTAATTCTTTACGACATCCACATAAACTACGATACTGAGACTCATCTTGTAAATTCATTATAATAAAATGATTAAAATACTGTAAAATACGAGAACGGAAAGTATTTTGTGCAGAAGCACTTAGAATAAAGATAATACCATATCTTGGAGCATCCCTAAATAAAGAATTTAAAGATTCAACGACTCTGCTTAAAACTTCACCAAAAACATCAAACGCATTAATAACCAAGCATATCAAAGGTAATGGTTCACTATTATGTTCATTATAATACTTCAAAGATCCATTATAATCTTGAAACAAAACCTTACGTTTATTAAGTTCATCCATAATCAACTGGATAACTCCACCAACACGTTCCATATCATCTTGAAATACTACTTCCCCAACATGTGGAAATTTTGAAAACTTACGAAGAGTTTCTGCTCCGAAATCTAAAATATAGTAATTAATTTCTTGAGGAGTATGTTCTGTAATACTAGAAAAAATAATCGTAGAAAGCAAAGCCTCTTTTCCAGAACCAGGTTGACCTACAATTGCAACATTTCCATCAGCCAAGTTAATTTGTAATAAATTTTGTTCCTGTCTTCTAGGTTCATCATACTCTCCTATAACAGTACGAAAATCTAGCTTTTTAGGAGTAAAATGATACCTCTTTTTAATATTTTCAAGATAAATAACTTCCGGAATATTAGGTAACCATAACTGCTGTTTAACAAAGTTTTCACCCTTAGAAATTGCATCAATATACTTAACAATATTTAATAATTCTTCACCTTGACTATTTTCTGTTTTACGATTTTCAACATCATCAAAAAAGTTAACAACTTTACCAACATTATTAATATGTTGAACAGATTGATCAATGGTCTTAGATACCGTATCAGATGGATAATATTTAGCCCCCGCCCAAGCAGATTGTCCTAAATTATAATATTCATCACTACCAACTTCTAGATAAAATGCACCTGTTTGTTTTAAATATGCAGCATCAGGCTTTTTTAATATTTCATTAGAATCCCCTTTATCTTGAACTCTCAAACAAACTTTAAAACGAGAGTTAGACCAAATTTGATCATTAACAACACCACTAGGTTTCTGAGTAGCAAGAATTAAGTGAACACCTAAGGAACGTCCAATACGAGATGTAGAAATTAATTGTTCCATAAATTCAGGTTGTTGTTGCTTTAACTCAGCAAACTCATCACATATAATAAATAAATGACTTAAAGGAACACTAACCATACCTTTACGATATAGTTGTTGATATTTATAAATATCCATAGAACCTTCTTTTAATTTTTCACGAGCATCATTAAAAATAGACTGTCTTCTTTTAAGTTCTGATTCAATAGATGCAATAGAACGATTAATAGCAGATTTATCCAAGTTAGTAATTGTACCAGCAAGATGAGGTAATTTAATTCCAAGTTCCTTATTTTCGAAACTCATTGCTAAACCTCCACCTTTATAGTCAATCAAAACAAATTGAACTTCATCAGGACTAAAATTAACTGCAAGAGATAAAACGAATGTAATAATCCACTCTGACTTTCCAGAACCAGTAGTACCTGCAACCAATCCATGTGGACCAAATGCTTTCTCATGCAAATCCATTTTAAATAATTCTCCATTTTGATCAATTCCTATAGGAACAGATAAACTATTAGTAGGATTATTATTCTTCCAACGATCCAAACTATTTAATTGCTCTACTCTACCAACACGAAACATCTCTAAGAATGATAAAGACTTAGGTAATTCATATTTACCTTTATCTAATAAAATTGGAATATTAGACAACAATTCAGATAAATGATACATATCATAATTCGTAGTAAAATCTACTCTAAATTCATTTTTATCATCAATTTTTAACATCTTCGTAAACATTCCAGAAACTTCTTTTGTAACGCTAATAAATGTTTGTGTTTGATCAGGCAACGTACTAAGTGTATCATTTTCAATCAATAAACTAAATCCTAAATTCTTTTTATAATTTAATATTTTTTTAATAAAACCAGAATTACGAATAGAATCAATATTATCAGTAAAAATCAAATAATAAGGTTTATGTAACTTATATGGTTCAATATTAGAATCATCACTACCATCATCTTCTAATTTTTCAGTATCAGATTGTTTTTTCCTAGAATCAAAGATAGAATCAAGTTCTGTAGAAATTTCATTGAACTCTTCTAACGATGTTGCAAAGTAACGAATATTATGTTGATTATCCCAACAATGAGGTAATATTTTTAAATATTCCCAACGTCTAGCATTTGCATCAGATGAAAAAACAACAATCTTTAAATCAGCATAAGAATGAGAAGAAATTATTTGTAAAAACATATTATCTACTAATCGATCAGTAACATGTTTTTCGCCTAGTATTGCAGTTAAATAATTAGAAGTAAGAGAAAAACAATAAGGAACATTCTCAATATATTTAGCCTTGTCAACAATAGTATTTAAAGTAGCAGTTTGTTTATCTTCTTCATCCATAAACGAACTAATCTCAGGAAGAGTCACATTAATTTTAGATTTAACAGTACCTAAACCTAAACTAACATCTAAAAAGTCATCATCATCAATATTTTTTTTCCACAAACTATTTTTACGATTTTCTATAATATTAACACATTTATCCAATGAAGGTAAATTATCATTTAATACATCAAATTGTTTTTGCTTAATTGTATCAATTTCTGAACTCTTCTTTTCAAGATACTTTTTATACTTTAATCGCATTTTCTTAAGACGTGCCTTTTCCTTTTTATTTTTATAAATACGAATAATAAGAGGCCATACTAAGACACCAGCAAGCATAACTGCAAAAGTTCCAATAGAAGTTGCAAATCTTAAAGCATCTGCTTCTCCTTCGATATAATCAACAATTCCACCAGTCAAAGAAAAAACAGACATAGACATCATGGTTAATTGAGGACCAATCGTCATAATCAAAGGCATTTCTTCTCTTTTTTCCTCTGTAGGATAATTTTCTATAGAAATATCTATCTCATCAGATCCAGACATAAATCTAGGAGCCTTAATAAAATAGTCTTTCTTCGTATATAATGGAGTATCATCCAAAACCTCTATAGAAGAATTCATAGAATTTGGTACCATAATAGAAGAATTAATAAAATCACTTCCATTAATTTTAACACCAGAAGGACCATTAATAATAAACATATCTCCAACAAAAAGCAATTTAACTCCAAAACAAAAAATATAATCACCAGAGTAAAGACGTGCAGAAGATACTAAACGATCATTTAAATATACATTCTTAGTATTTGATTGAAGTAACCAAAATTGATTATTAGTCATAGTAACTTTATATTCAACATCTTTTACATGTCCATTAGAAAACGAAATTGTATTTTTAGAAGAGGAACCAAAAGAAAACTCTTTCTTAGACATTTTCAAATAATTATTGTTAGGAATATAAATAGGACTTGCCATCATATAAACAAAAGAATTATGATTAGTAATGATATAAGTATTATCACATTTTAATTCTGGATGAGCCTCTTCATTTCCATTAACCATAACAACAAAATTATCCGCAGGTTTAATGCACCATTTCCCATCATCTGCTTCAATATTTAATAAGACACGACTTTCATTTAAATAAACAGGGTAAACTCCAACAATTCGGGTAGGTAAAAAAATCTTTTTATAAAACTCATTATAAAATACATAAACAATCATATTATCACCCTACTATTCTATAATATAGTATAAAATAATTCATTTTTTATGTCAATTTAATAAAAAAAATAGAATAAGTTAAATGCAAAAAACAGGAACCAAAAAACAATAATTATAATAAAAAGATGATACATTATGTATCATCTTCCATTAATTTAATTCTTCTTCAATTCTCATTAATTGATTGTATTTGCAGATTCGATCAGTACGTGACATTGAACCAGTCTTTATCTGACCTAAGTTAAGTCCAACTGCAAGATCTGCAATAGTTGTATCTTCTGTTTCACCAGAACGATGAGAAATAATAGTTGCATATCCATTTTTACGAGCAAGTTCAATTGTCTCTAATGTTTCAGTTATAGTACCAATTTGATTTACTTTAAGAAGAATAGCATTACCAGCATGTTTATCAATTCCCATTTGAAGACATTTTTTATTAGTAACAAATAAATCATCTCCAACTAATTGAAT
>AUXO016011292.1_pt1 | contig 12058 bp, 9 predicted proteins | sample 768731 | NCBI WGS metagenome assembly AUXO01 (sample SAMN02715735, study PRJNA202380) | gut metagenome | biome: sheep rumen | host: Ovis aries | place: New Zealand: Palmerston North | reverse complement strand
ATCCATATTCCCACACTTTGTTATCTTAAAGATATCAATAAATCAGGTGCCTGCAGGGTTTGCCTTGTAGAAGTAAAGAACGGACGTGCACTTCTTTCTGCATGTACAACGCCTGTAGCAGAAGGAATGGAGGTATTTACCAATTCCGAAAGAGCATTGAAAGGACGTAAGAACACCGTCCAGCTTATCATGTCAAATCATAATAAGAACTGCCTTTCATGTAAAAGGAACCAGAACTGTGAGCTTCAGACGCTTTGCGAGGAGCTGGGAGTTCGTGAGAACAAATTCGAAGGAGAGCATACAAAACCGACATTTGAAGATGCCAGCCCGGGAATTGTTCGTGATACCAGCAAATGTGTTCTTTGCGGCAGATGTATTGAGACCTGTAAAAAGGTTCAGGGGCTTGGAGTACTTGGACTTCAGAACAGGGGCTTCAACACAAAGGTAGGTCCAGTTCTTGATAAGGGATTTAATGATGTTAACTGTATGCAGTGCGGACAGTGCGTTATTAATTGCCCTGTTGGTGCTTTGACGGAAAAAGAAGACATTCACTATGTTATTGACGCTTTAAATGACCCGTCCAAAACTGTTATCGTTCAGACGGCTCCTGCTGTAAGGGCTTCACTTGGCGAAGAATTCGGAATGCCTATAGGAACGAGAGTTACAGGAAAGATGGCGGCAGCTCTTAAAGCCTGTGGTTTTGACAGGGTATATGATACCAACTTCGGAGCAGACCTTACCATTATGGAAGAGGGAACGGAACTTCTTAAGAGAATTACTGAAGGCGGAACGCTTCCGATGTTTACATCCTGTTCACCGGGATGGGTCAGATATATAGAATATCAGTTCCCTGAACTCCTTCCGCATCTTAGTTCGGCTAAATCTCCTCATATGATGTTTGGAGCTATAGTTAAGAGTTATTGGGCAGAAAAGAACGGTATTGATCCGAAGGATATATATGTTGTATCTATAATGCCTTGTATTGCAAAGAAGAGCGAGATAATTAAGCCTGAAAATGTAAAAGGTGAGTATCCTGATGTAGACGCTGTTCTTACTACAAGAGAATGTGCAAAGCTAATAAAAATGTTTGGCATTGACTGGGATGAACTTCCTGACGATACATTTGACCAGGATCTTATGGGCGAATATACAGGAGCCGGTGTTATCTTCGGTGCTACCGGCGGTGTTATGGAAGCAGCTGTAAGAACCGTAAAGCAGAAGCTTGACGGAAAGAAGCTTGAAAATGTAGACTTTATGGCGTGCAGAGGTATGGAAGGCGTTAAGGAAGCCGAAGTGGAGCTTGGCGATAAAAAGATTAAAATAGCAATAGCTTCAAGTATGACGGCAGCAAAACCTCTTCTTATTGACGTTAAAGAAGGAAAATCACCTTACACCTTTATAGAGATAATGGGTTGTCCGGGGGGATGTATCAATGGTGGCGGACAGTCAATCATACCTTCTTCAAAAAAGAACGGACGCCTTGGTTACGGTTATAAAGAGCTTCGTATGAAAGCGCTTTATGATGAAGATACTCTTATGCCGCTTCGTGTTTCATCTGAAAACAGCCAGATACAGAAACTGTATTCTGATTTCCTTGGTGAACCCGGCAGTGAAAAGGCTGAAGAATTACTGCATACGACATATTCTCCGAAAGAGCGTTTCAATGTGTTCTAAATCGGCGATATTCTGCTTAATTACTTGTGGTTAAAGCTCTTTAATTGTGCTATAATGTACTGGATTTTGGTAGAATCAAAATCATAAAATAACATAACGGGAGGTTACTTATGAAGAATTTTTTAAAGGAATTCAAGGAATTTGCTCTTAAGGGCAATGTAATGGACATGGCAATTGGTGTTATCATCGGTGGTGCTTTCACAGCTATAGTTTCAGCATTTACAGATGATTTCATTACACCACTTATCAGTATTTTCGGTGGTACAGAGTTTGGTGGAAAGATTCCGCTTCCGGGTCCTGAAGGAAATGCAATTCTTTGGGGAGATTTTGTATCAGCTATAGTTAATTTCCTTATAGTTGCTCTTATTCTTTTCTTAATGATCAAAGCTATGAACAAGCTTATGACACTTGGAAAGAAGAAGGAAGAAGAGGAAGCAAAAGATCCTGAACCAACCAAAGAAGAAGTTCTTCTTACAGAGATCAGAGACCTTCTTAAAGAGAAAAAATAATTAAATATCATTTTGAAATAATGAAAAGGAATCAGTTCAGTGGCTGATTCCTTTTTTCTTGATTTTTTTATATCTATATTATACTATACACAGGTTAATACTATTACTTATATAATTATGTCTACAGTTTAACACTATTAAAATTATACTATAAAAAACATGTTTCGTAGCAGAGATAAGTTTAAAACGTGATTATTAAAACATATGTCAAATAAAGAAACAGTAAAAACCAAATCAAGTCCGAAAGGTATCATAATGCTCCTCCTGACTGCAATAATATGGGGGTCTTCTTTTGTTGCTCAAAGTGTAGGAATGGAGAGTATAGATGCATTTACCTTTAATGGAATAAGAACTCTTCTGGGAGCTTTGGTACTTTTCCCTTTTGTTGTAGTACGAAGAAATATCAGGAAAAATAAACTGATTTCAGAAGGTGTTTCACCGACTGATGCGGCAAAAAAAGTAAAAACTGATAAAAGACAGATTAAGTACAGTCTTATTATAGGCTTAATATTTTTCTTCGCATGTAATTTTCAGCAGTTTGCGTTTTACTATTCAACTGCCGGAAAAATTGCATTTATTACTGCATTATATATGTTTTTCGTGCCGCTCTTTGGATTGTTTTTTGGAAAAAGAGTAAGCCTTCTGACATGGATTTCCGTGTTTTTCGGATTTACCGGACTGTATTTCCTCTGTATTGATCCCAAAGACATAAGCAGTATAAATCTTGGAGATATACTTGCGCTTATTTGCTCAATCTTTTATTCTTTCCATATACTGATAATTGAGAAAGTATCAAATGACAAGGATCGTCCTATTGATGGCATTGAGATTTCTTTTGCGCAGTTTCTTATATCGGGAAGTCTTACATTTATCCTTATGTTTATTTTTGAAGAGCCTGATATGGGAAATATTCTCATTGCTGCAAAACCTCTTCTTTATTCCGGTATAATGAGCTGCGGCGTTGCCTATACTTTTCAGATTGTCGGACAGAAGTATACTGAAGCAACCGTTGCATCGCTTCTTATGTGTATGGAATCCGTATTTGCTGTTTTAACAGCGGCGATAATCCTTCATGATACAATGAATCTTAGAGAGACTCTTGGATGTGTTATAATGTTTTCGGCTATAATTATTTCACAGATAGCTGAGATGAAGAACGAAAGAAAAAAAGAATGAAAAAGATAACAGTCGGTTTAATTGCAAATGTTGATTCCGGTAAGACTACTCTTTCAGAAGCATTGCTTTATAAAAGCGGTATTATCAGAAGTTTTGGAAGAGTAGATAAGGGGATGTCTTATTTTGACAGTAATACCATAGAAAGGGAGAGGGGTATTACTGTTTTTTCTAAGCTTGCAAAGATTAAGGCTGGTGATACGGAGATATATCTTCTTGATACTCCCGGACACACCGATTTCACGGCTGAAACCGAGAGAACTCTTGATGTTCTTGATTATGCTGTCCTGATAATAAGCAGTATAAGTCTTATCACAGAAAGAGATAAGGCTCTGCTAAGACTGCTCAATGAATATAGTATTCCTGTTATCATTTTTATTAATAAAATGGACATTACTCCATACAGCTTCGATGAAGTGAAAGATTCAGTATTAAAAGCTGATGACAGGATTGTTATATATGATGTGGAAACAGACGATTCTTTATATGAGGAGATAGCAGAAAGAGATATTGATGCTCTTGATGAGTATACGGAAACAGGAATTATATCTGATGATACTATTATAAAAGCTGTTTTCGAAAGAAATGTTATTCCTGCGATACCGGGCTCTGCTCTTAAAATGGAAGGTGTCGATGAACTGATAAACCTTCTTTCTAACTATACAGCTGATTTATATGATTATTCAAATGCATCTGAACCGGCAGGGGTAAGTGCCGATTATAATTCATTTAAGCCAAGCGATGAGTTGTCCTCTGCCAGAGTTTTTAAGATTAAATATGATGATAAAAAGGAACGCGTTACATTTTTAAAAGTTACATCAGGAAAGATATCAACAAGGCAGGAAATATTGCCGGGTGAAAAAATCAGTCAGATAAGGAAGTACTCCGGCGACAGATTTGAAACTGTAAATGAAGCGTTACCGGGGGATGTTGTCGGCGTTACGGGTATAAAGAACTCATATCCCGGCTTGGGTATAGGCGATGAAATCAGTAACGTGAAGAGAAGTTTTGAACCGTTTCTAAAGTATTCGGTTGTTCCGATGCAGAATATATCTTCCGACGCTCTTATGCAGAGTCTTGGTATACTTGCTGATGAAGATCCTATGCTGATGCTTTCACATGATAATAAAAATGAATCTGTAACTATCCGTGTGATGGGTTCGATTCAGCTTGAAGTTATTTCTTCTGAAATGAAACGCAGATTCGGGATGGATATATCATTTTCAGAAGGAAGCGTTGAATATAGAGAAACAATATCCGATAAATGCTATGGTATAGGTCACTTTGAACCGCTTAAACACTATGCAGAGGTTCATGTTCTCCTTACTCCGCTTAAAACAGGAAGCGGTATTATTATCGATTCCAAGCTTGGTAATGATGTGCTGTCAGGACAGTATCAAAACAGCATTATTTCAGCTATCAAAGAAGGGGAAAACAGAGGCTTTCTTATTGGGAAACTCACAGGAGGCAGGCTTACAGATGTAAAGATTACTTTAGTAAACGGAAAATCTCATATAAAGCATACTGAAGGCGGAGATATGAGGGAAGCAGCGTTAAGAGCAATAAGGCAGGCTCTGATGAAGGATAAGGGGGTTCTTCTTGAACCTTATCTTGAATATACGCTTACTCTTCCGGACGAAATGGTTGGAAAGGCTATGAATGATATAAACAATATGTCGGGTTCCTCCAGCCTTGTTTCTAAAAAAGACGGAATCAGTAAACTTAAGGGCGCTGCTCCTTATTCTTGTATAAGAAACTATCAGGAAGATCTTTCATCATATACTTCAGGAAAAGGGCTGATCACATTCAGGTTTCTGGGATATCTAAAGTGTCATAATGAAGATGAAGTACTTGAAAAAACCACTTATGATCCTGATCTTGATGTAGAACACCCTTCCGGTTCGGTATTCTGTTCCAAAGGGAGCGGATACTTTGTTCCGTGGAATGAAGTGGATGATATGAAGCATCTTCCTTATTCGGTTTTGTTTGATAACAATATAAATGATCATTTTGATCCGGTAAGTAAGCCGGCGGGAGGTACATTTGACTATGATATGTCAATCGGACTGGATGAAATTGATGCTATAATAAACAGGTCTTCACATGCCAACAGAAGAGAAAGTGGAGATAAAAGAAAGTTTTATTATGAAAAGAGTCGTAATAAGACTGTAAATACAAGTGCCGGGAAAAAGAAAGAGACACATGATAAGATAATCCTTATAGATGGTTACAATCTTATTCATGCATGGCCCAAGCTGAAGGAACTTATAATTAATGACAATGTTACGGGTGCAAGGGACAGGCTGATTGAAATACTCAGTAATTACAGAGCTGTTTCCGGAATAGAGATACTTGTTGTGTTTGATGCATATAAAGTCTTTGGGCATAAAACTGAAGTTCTTTTAAAAGATAATGTTCATATTGTTTATACTAAGCAGGCTGAAACAGCCGACCAGTATATAGCACGGTTTACCGGACTTAAGAGTAAGGAATTTGATATAACTGTTGTTACCAGTGACGGAATGGTTCAGCTAATAGTAAGAAGTAAGGACAGTATGATCATGTCATCCAGAGAGTTTATTGATAAAGTTATAAATGAAACGAATGATTTTAATGAGAGATTCATAGAGAAAGAATTCTGAATTATTAAAAAAATAATATAAAATTGCAAAAATCGCTTGATACTTATTATTCTTTATGCTAATATAGCACGGTATGATTTTTGAATGGAGGCAATTCTTTTGAAAACAGCACTTACGATAATTTTTATTATAGTTTGTATAGCACTTATATTCCTTATCCTTTCACAGGAAGGTAAAGATAATAATATTTCAAACACACTTTCAGGAAGTACTGATTCTTATTGGAGCAAGAATAAAGGCCGTTCAAGAGACGCTGTACTTGCTAAGATAACAGCTGTACTTGTTGTTCTTTTCTTTATCCTTGCAATTGTTATCAGTTCAAAGTGGGTTTAATATCAGACTGGATTTATGGGTGCTTCTTATGAGGCACCTTTTTTTAATCTGAAAACACTTGTATGGGGTATATGTTTAAAGCTATAATTCTAATGCAGTAATTTGTATTCTAAGGGGTTTGATTATAATGGGAAATAATGATTTAAAAAACAGAATTATGCGGGATGAAAGAAAAGAGATGCTCATTTCTCTTTTTAGCGAGAAAGGCTATACTCCCTTAAGATTCAAGGAGCTTTGCTATCTGCTTCAAGTGCCGAAGGAAGATGAAAATGAATTTCTTTCCATACTTGATGAACTGATTGTTGAATTTAAAGTGGTAAAGTCCAAAAACAACAGATATATGCTTACGCCTGACAATGTGAAGACAGGTACATTTATGGGTACTAAGAAGGGATTCGGCTTTGTTAGGGTTGAAGGGATAGACGAAGATTATTTTATTCATGAAAAGGATACCTGCGGTGCATTTAACGGTGATACAGTTCTTATAGAAGTATCTGATTCTCAAAGGGGTGAAAGAAAAGAAGCGGTTGTTACGAGGATTATTGAAAGAGGCTTCCACAGTGTTATAGGTACATTTTCAGAGTCAAAAGGGTTTGGCTTTGTAATACCAAATAATAAAAAGATTTCAAAAGATATCTATATACCTAAGGGCTGCTCTATGGGTGCCGTAAATGGCAGTGTTGTAATAGCAGAGTTAAAAGATTATGGTGATGAGAAGAAAAGTCCGGAAGGCATTATAACAGAAGTTCTTGGACATATTGATGACCCGTCAACCGATATACTCACAGTCATAAGAAGCTATAACATCCCGGAAGAATTTCCTGAAGACGTTATAGAAGAACTAAGTAGTATACCTGAATCGGTTTCTGAAGAAGAGCTTAAAGGAAGGCGCGACTTTAGAAATCAGTTAACGGTTACTATAGACGGAGAAGATGCAAAGGATCTTGATGATGCTATAACTTTGGAATATGACGGCGTTTATCATCTCGGAGTACATATAGCTGATGTGTCACACTATGTTAAAGAAGGCTCGTCGCTTGATACTGAAGCTTTAAACAGGGGAACATCAGTTTATCTTATTGACAGTGTTGTTCCTATGATTCCGCACCGGCTCTCAAATGGAATTTGTTCTCTTAATATGGGCGTTGACAGGCTTACTCTTTCATGTCTTATTGATATAGATGATGACGGAAAAGTGCTTTCGCATGAGATTGTTGAAGGAGTTATCAATGTAAATGAGAGGATGAGCTATACGGATGTGCAGCTGCTTCTTGACGGTGAATATGATGGCGGTAACGAGAATTATACTAAGATGATTCCTTTCTTTAAGCTTATGCATGAGCTTTCGGAAAAGCTAAGACGCGTCAGAGTTAAGAGGGGTTCAATTGATTTTGATATTTCGGAAACCAAGATAATTGTTAATGAAAACCATGAACCGATAGCTATAAAGCCTTACGACAGGACTGAAGCTACAAAGATAATAGAAGATTTTATGCTCATTGCAAATGAAACGATAGCCGAAGATTTCTTCTGGCAGGAGCTTCCTTTTGTTTACAGAGTCCATGAGACGCCTACACCCGAAAAAATAGAAAAGCTTTCGGGATTCATGAAGTCTTTCGGGCTTAGTTTTAAGGTCAGCCGCGATAAAATGCATCCAAAGGAGTATCAGAAGCTTCTAAACAGCATTAAAGGTATGCCTTATGAGTCACTTATAAGCAGTATTACACTTAGATCAATGCAGCAGGCAAGATACAGTTCGGAGTGTACAGGACACTTTGGACTTGCTTGTAAGTATTATTGTCATTTTACATCTCCGATAAGAAGGTATCCCGATCTTCAGATTCACAGAATCATAAAGGATAATTTAAATGGCAGACTTACAGGTAAACGTATCAGTCATTATTATAAAATTCTTCCTGACGTTGCTGCAGATAATTCTGCAAAAGAAAGAAGAGCAGATGAGGCTGAGCGTGATGTTACAAGACTTAAAGAGATAGAGTATATGGCAGGTCATATCGGGGAGGTATTTCCGGGGGCTGTATCAGGCTTTACCAATCAATTCATTTTTGTTGAAATGACGAATACTGTTGAAGGAACCGTAAGTGTAGCAGAAATGAATGATGATTATTATGAGTTTAATGAGTCTTTGTATGCTATGATCGGTAAAAGAAGCGGAAGAAGATTTACGCTTGGTGACAAGGTTTCGGTTAAAGTAATAAATGCCGATAAACTTGAACGTGTTATAGATTTGGAAATAGTTGATATGGAGACAGAAAATGGCGAAGGATAAAGGCACAAAGCTTATTGCTAATAATAAAAAGGCTTTTCACGAATATTTTATAGAAGAATCTTTCGAGGCGGGAATAGCGCTTGCCGGAACCGAGGTTAAATCCTTGAGACTCGGTCAGTGCAGTATTAAAGAAGCATTTATAAGCATTGATAACGGGGAAGTTTACATTCACAAGATGCATATTAATCCATATGAGAAAGGGAATATCTTTAATAAAGATCCTCTCAGGAAAAGGAAACTGCTTCTTCATAAATATGAGATTAATAAACTTATCGGAAGCTCAAAAGAAAAAGGTTATACCATAGTTCCCATTAAGGTTTATTTTAAGGACAGTCTTGTCAAGGTTGAAATTGCTCTTGCCAAAGGTAAAAAACTATATGACAAAAGACAGGACATTGCTAAAAAGGATATGAGAAGAGAGGCAGAGAGAGACTTTAAGATAAGGAATCTTAAATAATGCAGATTATTGATGAAAAGGTAGATAAAAGCATAATCGAGCAGAATATTCGTATAAGTGATTATTATGATCCGAATACGTTTCTTATGTTTGATATTGAAACGACAGGGCTTTCTGCGGCAAATTCCTTTATATATCTTATAGGGATGAATCATTATAAGGATGGCGATTGGCATATAACGCTTCTCTTTAATGACGATGGTATTTCTGAAACAGAGATTCTGCTTTACTTTATGGACTTCATAAAAGACTATAAAGTGCTTGCTCATTTTAACGGAGATAATTTCGATATCCCTTTTGTAAAAAAAAGAATAGACTTCCTTAACAGATCAGGAAGCGAAGTGATAGTTGATAATTTTCATCTGCTTAAGAGTGTTGATATACTTAAACTTGTTAGGCCGTATAAAAAAGCTCTTGGGCTTGTGAATATTAAACAGAAAACACTTGAAAGGTTCCTTGGGATTAATCGTATTGATATGTATGACGGCGGTCAGATGATAGGTGTATACAAGAATTATCTGGCGCTGAAAGGAATGGAAAAGTCATCAGGCATCATCGATAAAAGAACTGATGAAATGAAAAGTCTTTTTATTCAGCATAATAGAGATGATATGGAAGGGATGTTTCACCTTTCGAGGTTTTTCGCAATAAAGGCTATGTCTTACGGGGAAAATGAAGGCATTGGATGCAGTATTGAAAAGACGGATGACGGCAGTCTTTGCTTTGTATTTAATATAAAGCTTAGAAGTGAAATGAATGAGCTTCCTGACATAAAATCGGAAATAAAAAATTCTTCCGGCGATATATTTGAATTAATACTGAGATTTAGCGAAGGCTGTGCATTTCTAAAAATTCCGGTTTATATTGGCACACTCAGATATTATTACAGCGGTTCTAAAAAAAGCTATTCTGAAAAATCAGGTTTCTATATAATTCAGCCTAAAAAACAGATTCTTGCCGCGTATAAGGAAACGCCTAAAGATAAGATCTCGTATCTTTTACTGGATGATACATTTCTTGGGAACAGTAAAACGGTGGAAGAATACTACAAAGAAATGATATATCAAATAATGTGCTGGAAGTAAAAATACTCTTGTTTTATTTCTGCTTATGCATTAAAATATCAAAGGCTATTTATTAAGAGGTGAATGATATGAGTCAGGAAAAAGTTGACAAATATAAAGAAGAGAAAAAGAACAGAGCAAAAACCATTAAAAAGAATAAAGTTAAAAAGGCACTTGGAATATGTCTTGCATGCCTTCTTGCAGGAGCTGCTATAGGCGTTCCGATAGGTAAGTTTGCATATAACAGACATCAGGCTGAAATCAAAAGGAATGCAACGATTCCTGCAGGTGACTTTGAAAACTGGTTCAACAAATACTATGTAGGTAATTATTCAGATCTGTTTCAGGGATTCAGTACAACGGATGCAACCGGTACTGATGCTTCAGCTTCCGATGCTTCAGCTTCCGATGCTGAAACACTGCCTGTAACTGATACTGAAGCTGAGTAGTATAAAGCTTGAATCTATATAATTAACCAGGGGTTGTACTGGTTTCGACAGGGATCTGGATACTTCGGCAGCTATCCGTGGACCGTGACCACGTTAAAACATGGAAAAAAATAAACGCTGAAGATAATTTAGCATACGCTGCCTAATATGGCAGCTGTCAGTCTTTAAGTCGTCCACTGCTTTTAGAACTGGCATCGATTAGGTGGAGAACTGCTTCGTCAAAGCTTTGAGACGGAGATGGATTTATGAAGCTACCTTCCTCATAAGTTTGTCATTGTACTTATGTTGAAGGGAATTCCATACAATGACTGTGATAGGAGATACCGATCTGGAAGGGTTTTTGGACGCGGGTTCGATTCCCGCCAGCTCCACTATTTGCCTTTAAAAAGTGGAAAAAATGCTTTAATAAAGCGTTGAAACTATGTAGATTTGTGATATAATATGTGTTGAAATTTTAGTTTTGGAGGGATGTAGTAGCATGATAAAGCCTAGTGATATCAAGAATCAGTCATTTAAGAAATCTCTTTTTGGCCTTAATAAAGCTGAAGTTGAAAGCTTTGTAGATACTGTATATCGTGCATATGAAAGCCTTTACAGTGAGAATGAAACACTTAAGGCTGATAAGGAGAAAGCAGATAAAGAATTGTCAGATTTAAGAGTTAAGCTTTTTAACCTTGAATCAGAAGCAAAATCTGCATCTTCCAATGATTCGGTTAATACAGCATCTGCCGCTTCTGATGAGAAGGTTTCTGCAACATCAAAGTTTTTCCAGAAGGCTGATGAAGGAGCATCAAACGTTGTTAATTCAGGCGATGATGACGAAGTTTTTGTTGGTGAGATTGAAGATAATAGAAAACCTGAAAGAGTCATGATTGGTGACGGTGAAGAAGAAGGCGATGGAGACTTCGAATTCTTATAAGAGATATTTCTTAAGGGTGCTGCAAAGCTGTGGCACCCTTAATTTATTTACAAGATAAAATGGCCCTCATAATTGTAAAGGAGTATTCATGTTTTCTTACATAAAAGGTGAATTGGCTGAAACAGGTAAGGATTATATTGTTATTGAAAATTCAGGTATAGGCTTTATTATATACACATCGGCTCAGACTATAGGTAAAGCCGGAAGCATCGGTGACTTTGTAAAAGCATATACACTGATGAACGTTAAAGAAGATGATATAAGCATTTACGGTTTTATAGATAAAAATGATATTGATATATTTAAAAAGCTTATCAGTGTAAGCGGCATAGGTCCTAAAGGTGCTCTTTCTATAATGTCAGAACTTTCAACCGATGATCTTGTTACAGCAATCATGTCAGGTGATTCAAAGGCTATTTCCGCTGCAAATGGTATAGGTAAAAAGACAGCCGAAAGAGTTATTCTTGAGCTAAAGGATAAGCTTGATATTGATGAAATGTATATTTCAGGCAGTGATACCGGTGTATCTAATGAAACAGGAAGTACAA
>AUXO012357415.1_pt1 | contig 12058 bp, 17 predicted proteins | sample 768731 | NCBI WGS metagenome assembly AUXO01 (sample SAMN02715735, study PRJNA202380) | gut metagenome | biome: sheep rumen | host: Ovis aries | place: New Zealand: Palmerston North | reverse complement strand
CCAAGTTATCTAAATGAAGAGAAATATGAATTTTATCCTTATGCAAAAGAAGCATTACAGTTACTGTCAAAAGATCCAAATATTAAATTGATACTTTGGACAAGTTCAACTAATCAAGCAGCATTGGATTATGGAGTTGAATTTAATAGAAATAAAATTTATTTTGATTATTTGAATTGTAATCCTGAAGTTGAGCGACAGCCAACAGATCCAAAAACACTTGATTTGTCATCTAAATATTATTTCAATGTAGGTATTGACGATAAGTTTGGATTTGAACCAGAAACAGATTGGAAAACTATTTATGAATATTTAAAATATTTTAAACTTAAGTAATATGAAGAAACTTATTGTAATTTTATTGATGTTTTTGTGTTTGACATCATGTGAGCAATCAATTACCCGTACAATGGGTGGTACAACAAAGATTGAATTAGAACCTGGAGAAAAACTTATTGAAGCAACATGGAAGAATGATAATATTTGGTATCTTGTAGAACCTATGGATTCTGATTATGTTCCTAAGGTAAAGATATTTAAGGAAAGTTCAAAAATTGGAGTATTGGAAGGAAAAGTTATATTTTACGAGAAGCGATGAATTAATATTAATAAATCATGTGATTTATTTCAGAAAGTAGATTTGTTTATTAAAATTAAATATGAAGAAGTATCTTATTTTATTTGTAATATTATTTGCATTTTCATGCGTGACTTACGCAGAAGTTGGTGATGTTTTAAAGAATGGTGTTGATTCTGTTTATCATGATAGTAAAGCAATGGTAGATACATTGTATCATGATAGTAAGACAGCAATTGGTACAGTTTATAATGATGTAAAAACTGGAGCGCCAAGCATATATCCAGATGTTAAGTCTGCAGTTATATCAATTGGAAAGGCTATTGGAGTTGCTGCTGAACATGTCTATGGAGTTTTAGTTAAGAAATATTTTGTACTTGGTGTTAAAGAAGCATGTATATTTGTTATTGGTTTTATAACGTTTATTTTTGGAATATTCTATTGGCGTAAATATACTAAAAATGCACAACCAATTACTTATGGAATTGTATTGCCAATTATTTTGCTAATTGTTGGTTTAGGCACAATTTTTAGCGTTGATTATGACGCAATGCTTATGGGTATTATTAATCCTGAATATGGAGCAATCAATTATATTCTTGAATATACAAAGGGTCTTGTTAAGTAAATTTTAATATATGATAATTTATTATTTGAGTAGGTCATCTATTATAACATTATTAATAATTATAGTGTGGAGTATCGCTAATATTTTTGTTAACGTTCCACCTGATTTTAATAAATATAAAGGTGATATTATTTATAAAGAATGTATTGCAAAAGATACTATATGGTTCGATACAAATCATAATGTAATAAGAAATATTAAATATCATTATAATTTTACATATTTGACAAAATCTGGGCATGCGATTACTGTAAATGATTATGTTTATGAACATAATGATTATAACTTTGAATCATTTAAGAAAAATCAATTTTATAAAACAAATGGTTATATTATAACTATATTTACATTATTACTAATTTTTGGTATAACAGGAACATTAATTACACTTGCAAATATTGGTATTGATAATATCGACCAAATGATTTACGGGAATAGACAAAAGAAAATTAATGTACGAAATATGAGGTTTAATCATTATAAGTTACTTATAGATTTTTTTGGATATCCTGATGAAGAAACACGTGAAATTACATATAAAGCAATTGAGTTAGCAAAAAATAATTCTTCATATTTGAATAGCATTAAAAATGGATATGCCATAAAAATACCAAATATGTCTGAAATTTCTAAAATGGTTGATGATAATGTTAAGCGTTTAATTAAAGAGAAACAAGAAAAGAATAATATTACAAATGAATAAAAAATTTCCAATGCAGCAATGCCAAGATGAAACTCTTACTTACAAGTTCAGAAATTTACATGAGGAACTTGTAAATAGAGTTATATCTTTTTGTAATGAAAATAATATTAGTATTGATGAATTTCATTTAAATGCTGATTGTCTTAATGAATCAATTAAATATAAATCATGGCAATCTTGTACGGATTCATGTCTTTCATTTGATAAGTTTACTGAAGACTATAAAGATGCAGTATCAATGAAAAGAATAGTATCAAATGAAGAGTTTGAAAAAATTAAAATGAAGCAAAAACCATTTTTATTTAGTATGTGATTATTATGTTTTATTCATTAAATAAAGATGAACCACTATGTCCACGATGTAAGTATGAAATCGAGTTCTATGGAGCTCATCGTGGTGGCGTATATTGTCAATACGGTGATACACCAGAAATAATTTGGAGATTTTGCACAAGATGTGGATTATTTAAATATGATAACGGAGAAAAACATCAAAAATTATTTGACTTAATAGATTATCCTAAATTATTAACTAGTGTAGAAAAAGAAATATGGAAAGAAAAACACAATATAAATATATGATAATTTATAATGATTGAAGTTGGGAGCATAAGAGTTACACATTGGAATAATATATAAATTCTAAATTAATTGGTTTAGGAAGACCATATTCACAATTAGAATTCTTTAGATAATATTTTATCAATACAAAAAGATATTGATAATACTAATCACGAAATTCAAAAATTAACTTATAATATTAATTATGAATATAGAGCAAGCAAAACAAGCATTACAAGAATTAGTTAAAATAACTAATATAGATTCTCATGAATTTATTAATTTAGATGAACCACATAAAGAAGCAGATCAAATCCTTTGTGAGTTGATTGATGAATATGTTCCTAATGGTAAAGAATTAACAAATTTATTTAAAAATATTGATAAGTGGTATGCGTAGTCTTAGAGAAACATTAGAAACAAAGGATATTGTTATAACATTGCCAAGCAAAATAAAATGGTCAGATTATGAAAAGGAACTTGAAGCAGTAAAAGATGAAAGTCAAGTTATGAATTTTAAAGTACCATTTTTGCCTAAATACAAGCCTGAAAAGTTTATATATGTTATAGAGGCAATATTATTGGGTGGATGAAATGTTGTGGTATGATAGATGAAAAATCATTTGATTGCACAACAACAGGTAAACACTGGGAAGGTAAATTTATACAACGTACTGGAGTATTTCATAAGATTGATCCAATTCCTATAAAAGGATTTCAAGGATTCAAATATTATAATTATGAAGATTAATAAATAAAAAATTTAATTTTTAATTAAATAAACTATATTATTAATATATAATAGTTCTTTGAAATTACTGGGGTGTACATGGAATAGATTGTTAATTTGAGTATTGAAATCATGCAGTCTAGATTATGACTTTAAAGAATCAAGAAACAATAAATGACAACGAAACAGTTGATGAAGATTGGCTTAACACTCCAATCTATAGAATGGCTGCTTGATCCCTCAGGGATACCAATTATTTAAGTCCGGTTATAAACAAGCAATAGCCCGAGCAGTGGGAACTCTTAGGAGTCTGGGAACAGAAGCCCCACAAACATAGCGGTGAGTACCTAGCTATTCAATTTAGGTGTGCTTTCTTGTTTTCTAATTTTATGGAAACGTACGAAATTAGATATTGGAGATAGAAACTTACAAAAGCATGTAACAAGTTTTAATACAAAGGTTAGTAAGACGAGGGTTCGATTCCCTCACGCTCCACTCTTTGACAGTTGGAAAGACAACAGTTTAGCAAGTGAACTATATCACAAGTGGTGTAAATCTTTAAACCATAATTAAAGATCGTTTTGGAAATTGTACGTAACAAATATCTGGTGTATTGCAACCATAAGAGTAATACGTTTTTGTTATTTTAACGACATTAAAATATCCGGGTTTAGATATGGCGTTAAACAAATCTGAAGGGTGAATAGTATACGTATACTAGTTAAATTATTCACATCACAGACCAAACCTTAAGAAAGTTTGGTCTTTATTTATTTTCTAATAATATTTAATTTTTTAATTTAAATACTATATTATATATAGTTTAATTAAAATAGAAAATTTTTGAAAACTTAATAATTGATTAAATTATGGTAGGATTTGCTATTTATGTAATTATTGGATTATTTGTATCATTTATAAATTGGTTTTATGTTGTTTCATATGATACAAAAAATAATGTAAATATCTGTATTGCATTGCCTTTATGCATGATGCTTTGGCCAATTGTTATCATTGGCTGGATATATCGTTTTATAAAATTTATATAAACATGCGCTTTAATTAATGATTGAAATTTAATATATTATTTTCTATATTGTATTTTATATAAACAAAACAATATTTATATGCAGACAAACAAGAAAACAAACAAGAAGTTTATTCGTAAGAATAATGAAAAGAATGCTGAAAAAAATGTTGTAAAGACAGTTAAAGCACCAAAGGAATTTGAATCATTGATTATTATTGATAAGCAATATGATTTTGATAATCCTGAAGGTGCTCTTTATGTCCCTGGCGGTGAGAAAACAAATAATGTAATTATTAATTATGCTGTAAAAAATTGTAACAGAATTAATCAAATTATTTTTACTGAAGATTGGCATACATCTAAAGATAAGTCATTTAAGACAAATGGTGGTACATGGCCTAATCATTGTGAACAAGATAGTGAAGGGGCAAAAATTAATCAGGAACTTTATAATGAGTTGGCTAAACTCAAGATTCCTATGGTTATTTTCAAAAAAGGTACAGTTGCAGACCATGAAGAATATGGAGCATTTGAACGTTGTGCAACATTTCATCATTTGCATCCTAATGATACTCCACAAGTAAAACATTGTTATTTTACAAACTATGAAGGCACATCTGGATGTAGAATTATAAATGATAATATTGTTGTATGTGGAATTGCTGGAGATTTTTGTGTTAAAGAATCAATTAAGAACCTTTTAAAACATTGGAACTTTAAAGTAAAGGTTCTTATGAATGGAATTGCATCAATTGACGGTGGAACTGCTCTTACGGAATTTATTAATGAAAAAGGATTGAAACAAATTTAAAATATCATATAATATATATTAACAGTTAAAAACAGTTATAAAATATTATATATGAATTATTAAGTATAAAATAATTTAAGATAATTTAAAGTATGGATGAATATATGTATTACAGTATATTAAACACAGATCTTTATAAGTTCACAACTTCATACGCATATATGAAGTTGTTTCCTGATGCAGAGTGTACATTTACATTCAAGGATAGGAATCGTATAAAACGTACTCCAGAGTTTTTGAAGAAATTCAAGAAGCATCTTAAAGAGATTTGTAATAATTCCAAACTTACAATTGAGGAATTTAATTGGCTTTTGAGAGCTCATAAAGTTGACTTTATTCCACAATATTATTGGGAGTGGCTGTATTCATTCCGATTTGAATATGACCGAATTAAAGTATATCTTGACAAAGATGGTGTACTTTGCATGGAAGTAACTGATAAGTGCTATAAGTGTACACTTTATGAGATTCCTTGTATGTTTGCAATTCCTGAAGTAAACAATGAAAATAAGTCTATTAATTGGGAATTAACAATGAATAAACTTAAAGAAAAAATAGAGATAGCTAATGATAATGATATGCTATTTTCAGAGTTTGGCACCAGACGTCGTTTTAATTATGAAGTTCAGGATCAGATTTGTTGTATTTTAAAACAATATTCAAATACTTGTGTAGGTACTTCAAATGTCCATTTTGCAATGAAGTACGATATGAAGCCAATTGGTACGCATCCTCATGAATGGTTTATGTTCCACGGTGCTCAGTTTGGTTACGATAAAGCAAATTATTTAGCATTAGAAAATTGGGCTAATATTTATGATGGTGATTTGGGAATTGGATTATCAGATTGTTATGGATGTGATTTATTTTTCCATGATTTTTCACTAAAACTTGCTAAGTTATTTGATGGGATTCGTCAGGATTCTGGAGATGAACGTGAATTTACTGATAAGACAATTGAGTTCTACAAGTCAAATGGAATTGATTATCACAATAAAACAATTGTATTTTCTAATGCTCTTACATTTCCTAAGGCAGTTGAAATTTTGAAGTATTGCAACACTGTAGGAATTAAATGTTCATTTGGAATTGGTACAAATCTTACTTGTGATGTATATGCTCCTGATGGAACAAAATATGATTCAGAGAATATCGTAATGAAGATGTCTCGCTGTCGAATGACATCAAAAGAAAATTGGAAACCTTGTGTAAAACTTTCAGATGATTTTGAAAAGGCAATAGGAAATAAAAAAGAAATTGAATATTGTAAATATAAAGTTAATCAAATAATAAAGGGATACTAAGGAGTTTGAGAATGCCATATATGAACTTAATATTCCTGTTAAACAATAATAAATTGAATCATTATGAAAATATTATTAATAGTTTTAGCTACTATATATTTAATAAACGCAATTAGAATAAAAAATTATTATGTTAATAAATCTCAAGGATTTGATATAAGTACTTTTGGAAAAGCGACAGGGCACTTTTTAGGAACATTTTTTGGCTGTTGCATAGAAGGAATATGTTGGTGGTATTTAATTAAAAATATTATAGAAGTATGGTAATACAATGTCCAAAATGTAACAAGAAAACAGAGTTTAAGCTTAATGAAGCTGTTGATGAACTTGGAGAAGTATTTAAATGCCAGCATTGTGGTTGGCTATTCAGATATGTAGAAGAATAATATAAATAATATGGGAAACATTTTATTTAGATTTAATATTGGTAAATATGAAATAGGAATGTACCGACAATTTAAAACTTGGTATTTCTATAATGGATATATCAGAGAATTTATGTTGTGGTATATTTATAAAGAAAATTAATTAAAGATCTTATAAAAATTTTAATATAATTTGAATTTTTGCAGGGTGTTTTCTATATTATATTTGTAAATTATAAAACAAACAATATGCAGCACAAGAAAAGACCCCAGTACATCGAGAAGCAGTTGCAGGAAATCAATGATTATTTTCGTAATACTCGGCTAAAGTTCGATAACAAATATAATGATACTTTGTTTTGCTGGATTACATCTTATCTTTTAGAGCATAAGTGGTACCGTGGTTTTAATATGCATTATGACAAAGAGGTAACGTATTCTGATGGTACTACTAAAATTATCAGAGCTCTTGCTGGTCCTGACTATGAGCAGAAAGATTATTACATTCAGATTTGGTGAAATTAATATATTAATATGTTGAACTATAAAGAAGTTTTTAATACAATGGTTGATGAGACTGCACAGTATCTCATTAACAATAATTTGAAGACAATGGTGCTTGGTATTTCTGGTGGTCTTGATTCAACAGTTACAGCAGCTATTTGTTATGAAGTAGTTAATAAATATCCAGAACATAATTTTAGGTTTATTGGTGTAAGTTTGCCTTGTAATTCCAATACGGAAAATGAAAATGAATCTGCTTCATGGTGTATGAAGGCATTTTGTAAAGAAGGTAACTATTGGGTTGAAAATCTCCAGAAGGAATATATGCTTATGAAAGCTACTTGTGAGCTTCATGGTGATTCAACTCATATCTCACAGGGCAATATCAAAGCTCGTCTTCGTATGATTTATCTTTATAATCTCGCTTCTATCAATCAAGGTATTGTGATGGACACAGACAATCTTACAGAGTACTATCTTGGTTTCTTCACAATTCATGGTGATGTTGCCGACTTCAATCCAATTGGAAATCTTTGGAAGCATGAAGTATATGAGCTTGCAAATTATCTTTATACTGAACGTTATTGCACACCATTTGGATCTGATGGTAATAAAAATTGGGCATTAGAGAATGCACTTAACATTCGCCCAACTGATGGAAATGGAGTGAATGATCTTGGTGACATGGGACAGATTGCTCCAGCGTTTGCACATGACAAGAATGTAGATGCTTATACAAAGGTTGACGATATTATTAAGACATATCTTTACGCAATTACTCAGTTCCATGATGAACGAGATAAGATGATTCAAGATCTTCGTAATAAGTATGATGTAGATAATGAACAAGTAACATATCATACTGTTGATGACGTTATTAGTAGAATTAATAGAACAGAATACAAACGTAAAGGACTACCTGTAGTAATTCAAAGAGAAAATTATAAATCTTAAACAAATATGAAAATGGATAAGTACTAGTACTTATCCATTTCATTTAGTTTATTAAATAAATTATTATTGTTCTACCTTAGTCCAATTATATTTACCTAAGTAATAATCTCCAGTACTCATCCATGTATCATAATCAGCGCTACCAGCTGGTACTGTTAATGTACCACCTGTCTTTACACCATAGAATGTATCCTTACTTATATTAGGTGCGGTCATAGCATTAGATGCTACACTTGTTAAACCACTACAAAATTGGAAAGCATAACTATCAATACTTGTAACACCATTACCTATTGTTATACTTGTAAGGCCAGTACATTGATAGAAAGCTTTCGTGCCAATACTTGTAACACTATCAGGTATGACTATACTTGTTAAACCTTTGCAATCATAGAAAGCATTCAACCCAATACTTGTAACACCATTACCTATTGTTACATTTGTTAAATTATTACAACTATTGAAAGCACTATTACCAATACTTGTAACACCATTACCTATTGTTACACTTGTTAAACTACTACAACTATTGAAAGCACTTTCGCCAATACTTGTAACACTATCTGGTATATCTATACTTGTTAAACTAGTACATTGTTGGAAAGCGTTAATACCTATACTTGTAACACTGTCCGGTATGGTTATGCTTGTTAAACCAGTACAGTTCATGAAAGCGCCTTGGCCAATGTCTATAACATTATTACCTAATGTTACACTTGTTAAACTAGTACAACCATTGAAAGCAGTAGTACCAATACTTGTAACACCATTACCAATGGTTACACTTGTTAAATTGTTAAAACCTTGGAAAGCCGCCCCATTAATACTTGTAATACCATTACCTATAGTTACACTTATTAAACCTTTACAACTATTAAAAGTATTATTACTCATACTTGTAACATTATCTGGTATAATACACTCTATCAAATTGTTATTATAAAACACTGGAGCACTATTACCTAATTTAGTTTCATCATATAACTCATATTTAACTGTATGAACTCCTGTTGTATCAAATGTATATTGAGTCACAAGTTCGTTAAGCATTACACCATCAATCTCCATTGATTTAAATATATTTTGTTCAAAGTTTGCTATTAATGTTGTAGGATTGCTTATATCTGTTACATTATACTTACATACAACCCTTTTCTCTGGCACATAAGGATTATAATGTACACCCATAGTTTCTTCTATCAAAGATACATTAGGTAAATCTAATGTTGCTGCATTATATGCTTCAATTGTTTCAAATAATGTTAAATATTTCATATATTTTTATATTTTTATAAATTTATTATATTATTTATTTTTAATTATTATTTCTAAATTATTTTCTAATTCTTTACTCCACCCATCAACACTGTTGCATATAAACTTTATATTTGGGTTATCAACAGCACTTTGGAATTCATTTTTGAATATATCTTTATTCCATATACCAAGTCTTATTGAACTATCCAATATAGGTTCTTCATGCTTGAAATAATTAAAATATATATCATCAAAAACATAGCTTTCTTCAAGCATATTAAACTTTTTCTGAATCTCATTAAACTTTTTAAATTCAAAATAACATGGAAAATGCGTTGTATAATTTATTGTTGGTAGGTTTTCTTTAACCAATAACTCTTTTGTTTTCCATTTATCATGATTCCAATAAGATGCGGGTTGATCTTTTCTCCCAGTAAAATTTAATGAATGATAGTATGTTTTTTTAATATCATCTAAACTAAATGACTTTATTGCATATTCATCGTCAGTTATATAAATAAAACCATCATACATCTGAGAATACATCCTTGACACCACTTTAAACTTGTTTTGTATATCAAGATGTGGGTTATATTGTCCTTCTTTCTTTGGAACACTTGCGCAATATATAAACTTAACCCAAGGAAATTCTTTTTTTAATGATTCATCAAATTCACCAATAACAATAAAATAATACTTGAACTGACAGAATTTTCTCCATCCATTTAATGCTAATCTTATTTCATTTCCTTGAGCACTACTTTGTTTGTAAGGCATAACAACCAATGTCTCTTTTTTCAAGTCTTCCAATAGTTGTTGCTTAAGTGGAAACATATCTTGATTCACTTTAAAGAACATATCAACAGTTCTTGTAAATCCCATAAAATACCCCCTTTTTCTTTTGGCTATATACTCCTCCCAACTCTTGGTCATATAATGTCTGATATATATTTTATCATATACAATCCTTGGTCTTGAGTGACTAAAATCAGTTCTGCACCAATGGCATTCATCGGTTGGTTGATGATTGTTTTTAAAATATGTTTCTTTAAATGTATGTAGATTATAGCAAGTCTTTGTTGTCCACTCAAGTACAGAATGTCCAGCATATTTGGATTCTTTGGTATATACATCTAATACACCTCTTCCGTCATAATTTGGCTTGTGAATCTGTCCATTTGCGCCAAATATCTTCCATTGGATAACAATACCGTCATAGTCTCTAAACTCGCTCATAACGTCTGAAATTGGTTTATATGGAGTTATAAATTCATCCACATCTATAACAAAACACCAATCATACTGATAATTGTTTTTTATCCAAATTAATGCTTTTGGAAAATATATTTCTTGAGGATTTTTCTTCTTTGTCAGTTTAAGTTCCCTTGCCTTCTTCCTATCTTCTTCATCAAGAACAATATCAATACAACTTAACGATACAGCATCATATTTATCGCATATCTCCTTATGTGAATCACTGTCAATATCCTCAAATATGAATATATGGTTAACACCAAGGTCAAGATGATATTTAATCCATTCATCAAGGTATTCGTGCTCGTTCTTTATAACAGTTAATATGCAAGATGTCATATTATATTTTACTTATTTTTTAAAAATAAAAATGTGGAGACATATGTCTCCACATTCGAAAATATTTAATGTTTAATTAAACTTCTACTTTAGTCCAATTGTATTTACCTAAATAATAATCACCTGTACCCATCCATACATCATAACCAGTTGAACCGATTGGCACTGTTAATGTACCATTTGTCTTTACGTCTTGGAATGTATCATTTGTTATTGCTGGTGCTGTTGTTGCTAATGAAGTTACGCTTGTTAAACCACTGCAATTTTGGAAAGCACCATAACCAATATTTGTAACATTATCAGGTATTATTACGCTTGTTAAACTAGTACAACCTTGGAAAGCATATGTACCAATACTTGTAACACTATCTGATATATCTATGCTTGTTAAACCACTACAAAATTGGAAAGCACCATAACCAATATTTGTAACACTATCAGGTATAGTTATGCTTGTTAAACCACTACATCTAGAGAAAGCATATGTACCAATACTTGTAACACTATCTGATATATCTATACTTGTTAGACTGCTACAACCCCAGAAAGCCTGATTACCAATACTTGTAACACCATTACCTATTGTAACACTTGTTAAACGACTACAACTATCGAAAACACCACTACCAATACTTGTAACACTATCAGGTATAGTTATACTTATTAAACCTTTACAACTATTAAAAGCATCATTGCCAATGCTTGTAACACTATCTGGTATGACTACGTTTGTTAAACTAGTACAATATCTGAAAGTACTATTACCAATACTTGTAACACTATCTGGTATATCTATACTTGTAAGACCAGTGCAATAATAGAAAGCTTGTTCACCAATGCTTGTAACACCATCTGGTATATCTATACTTGTTAAACTAGTACAGTTATGGAAAGTATCATAATCAATACTTGTAACACTATCAGGTATTGTTATACTTGTTAAACCTTTACAACCTTGAAAAGCGCCTTTACCAATATATGTAACACTATCAGGTATGGTTACACTTGTTAAACCACTACAACTATTGAAAACATTATTAC
>AUXO010171629.1_pt1 | contig 12058 bp, 10 predicted proteins | sample 768731 | NCBI WGS metagenome assembly AUXO01 (sample SAMN02715735, study PRJNA202380) | gut metagenome | biome: sheep rumen | host: Ovis aries | place: New Zealand: Palmerston North | reverse complement strand
TAGCCGACTTAAAGGCTGTTTCGTCTGCGTTATCGTATGCCGAGTCGTGGATTGCAAAGCGTGAAAAACTATATTCAGACGAGCCATAATGCCGTCCCACCTTATCGGAGAACAAGAAATCGTTTTGCTGTGTTGTTGTTGGATATTTACTGCACACGCTTTGAGCTTCGTTTTGGAGTCCGTTACCAAGTGTACAGTAGAAAACTACTACACCCGATTGAGTTGTTTTGTTCCAATTCAGCGTCCCTAAATCTACAATCCCATACTTCCTTGTTACTGTACCATCTGCCTCATAAATATCTCCATCATAGTACAGATCGCTGTTGTTCAGTTTCGGTATGCCCCTCAATTCAAGGTTGCTATCGAGCGGATATAACCACTTCTGATATGGCTCGTATGTGCCGTTCTTTGAGGTGTCGCTGATGTTTATACAGATGTCGTGGTTGTAAGTTGTGCCGTAACTATCCGACATAAAGAAGGTGGCATATTCCGCATTGTTCGGTAAAGTTGTTACCACATCGTTCCCAAGCGATGCGTGAGAGAGAAACCCCTTATTGGCATCGTACAAGCACAAGTGGACAGATGTGTTGTTTGGTGCTTTCAAATAGTAACTCCCGTTTGGCACAACTTTTATGAAGTTAGTCGAGCGAATACAACTTGGGCTGTTCGATTTCGTACCACTTGACGGGCTATAATAACCTAACTCCCACTCTTCGTCCCATTGATTGAACCCTACCACATCGTGGCTCACAAGTCCGCTGACACTCTGTATACTACCTGCATCATACGGATTGTACTGACCGAACATTTTAGGGAAATGCTGTTTCAGCCACGCCACGCCCGTACCTGCCGTTGTCTGCTCAAGTCCGTAGACATAATCGGCTATGGTTGTGCCGAATATTTGAGTGAGGTCATAACAAAAGTACTGCACCTGCACACCCGAAAAATCTGTATCTGCCGTAAAGAGGTCTATCCCTTGATTAGACTTTCCGTTTACCGTGCCAATGCAGATAACTTCCGTGCCAGCACCAACATAATTCCCCGTCCTCGACAATATACGCATTCTTATAGTTATTGAGTTTGGGTTTGAGATTATGCGCCCTTTGCAGAAGTATTTATGTCCAGTAATAACTGGGACTTCTCCGAATATTTCCGCATAAGTTCCAGTTGCCGTACCGCTTAATGTGTATATGTGTGTATTAGGATCATAAGTTGCCGTTATTCCTCTGTCGGTCTTTGACTTATGATCAACCAACTGATTAAACGCTACACTACCGCCAACGATTTTTTCTCTCAACCTATCTCCATCTATATCACCGACAGGCTTAAACAGGTACGGAACATTATCTGTACCGACTACTGTATAGTTGCCCTCAAGTTCGGTGGTGTAGGTTGTGCTGTTGTATGGGTGATATTCCGTATCGGTCGATGGGTAGTTGATGCTGACGTCGTGGTTGTAGGTTGTGTTTTTAATTGCGAAATTGACAAAAGCACAGTTCTGTGGAGTGGTAAAAGCTATGTCTATAGTTGACCCGTGTGATATCTCTTGTCTGCTAATAAAGTTCATATCAGCATCATAAAAGAATAGCGAATCATAGTCCGTTTCAGTAGTTCCTACATGATAATAATATCTTGTATTAGGGAATACTCTTATCGGATTGGCGTTTCTGATTTTACTCGGTGATGGATATTTTATGCCGTTTGTATTCAGATATGTACCACTCTCCCACTCTTCATCCCACACATTCACACCTCTCACTTCCGTCACCACTTCCGTGTGTCCGCTGATAGGGCAGATGTTGGAGTATGGATAGAACTTATCTATTCCGCTTGTCTTTGATATGACTATGCCAACCGTGTAGTTGGTGAACACAGTTCCGTCATTCCATACGGCAAATCTGAATTGTAGCGTTGTTTCGCTTTCAAGCGTGATGGTTCGCTCTGACCCTATGAGAGAACTCGATATATCTGATGTTCCGTCATTGGCATACAAGCTAACGTCGCCCGTTGATGATGTTCCGCCGACAATAAAAGCCTTTGCGTAATAAGTACCAGCAGGAAGTGTCAGCGTAAGGTTTCCCATCGTTGCATAACCACCGCCGTTTTTAGTGCCGTTCAGAATTATATAATTATCATCTGAAGTGTATCTGACTCCTGCGGTTGTCTGATTGACTCTACCGCCAACGCTTAGAAGATTTCGTCCTGCTCCCCCACTCCACGGCTTATCATATCCGTGTAAATCTTGCATCGGCTCTAAACTGACCTTTAAACTGTCAACAGGAATGACGCTCTGTCCGTCCATTATTGAAACGATAGAACCCGATGCCGTGTCCATAGGGAGAAGTGATTTGAGGTCGGCGTATGATACTTCACCAACTTCACCTTGCGGTATACCTAAATTGAGAACAGGATTTTCAGCCGTTCCAGTAATGGTTGCCGTTGCGTCCTCTGTCGGTTCAAGCGTTTCCACAGTACCGATAGTAAAGTTAGGTGTTGCGCCTGTTTCTCCTTGAATACCTTGTTGCCCCCTATCGCCCTTATCACCTTTAGGTATTCCCAAAGATAATACGCCGTCAGAATACGATGCCGTTGCGTTTGATCCTGCAGGTAGAGTGGTTGCAGTTGCCGACATATTGCGGATTTCGTCCCTTGCATCTATTGCTTCGTCTTTTGCGTTTTCTGCGTTTGTAGCGGAAATATCGGCGTTCTGTGCGTATGTCTGCGCTTGATCCTTGTAGGTTTCTGCGTTCAGTTCTGATGCCTTTGCATTGACTTCTGATGTATGGGCATTGACTTCTGATGTGCTTGCATTGGTTTCTGATGCAAGAGCGTTCTGTGCCGATGATAAAGCATTTCCTGCGTATACTCTTGCGCTGTCTTTGGCATCTTCTGCTCTGTCTGCATCTGCTTTTACAGACGCAACGAATTGCTCATATTCGCTTGGTGTTATTGGCTGTGAATTATCGCCTGTTACTTTTGCGTTTGCATCAACTATGACCGCTGTTATCGGATACGTTGTCAGCCTGTCGGTTAGGTTATCGTTTTCTATGATCGAGCCAACAAGGTTTACCCGTACGTCCGCTTTTCTTGTTAAAACTTCTGACGGAACAATTGTGTAACCCTCTGTATCAACTACCGTTCTTATTGTTGTGTTTTTAGTAAACCAGACAGCGGAAACAGTATCGAAACCAGACCAATTCGTGCCGAGATCAAAATGTACTTCAATATAACGGACTTTATTTGAGGAATAATGGCATTCACCGCTTACTCGCTCTAATATCTGCCCGTTTGCCGTAAATTCAATTAGTTGCCTATCCATTATCATTCACCCTTAAACCATTCTGGCTTCGCTGTTTTAGTATCGGTCAGCCATTTATTGAAAATACTTGTCATATACCAATTGCCTTCAAGTTTCTTGAAATAGTTTTCTCCCAGCGTTAGGATTTCCTTTTTTTCTTCTGGCTTCAAACAAATAAGGACGAGCATTTGAGTTCTGATCCCGTCCTTTTTTAACTTTAGTATTTCGTCTTTAAGGTTAAAATTTTCCTGTTCCTTTTTCTTGTCGCTCCGTTCAATGAGAAACTTTATAAACAGGATCAAGTTGCCGCCGCCCAGAATAGCGATCATAAAATTTAAAATGTTTTGATCCATAACCGCCACCTCATTTCAGCCTAACAATAGCAAAGCACATTTCGTGATCGTCATACAGATGCAACCCGCTCCGTGGGTTTTTAGTGTTTTCTGTTTGTTTAACTATTCTTGCGCTTTTATGATCCCAGACGTACGGAATATCACCTTTCCACTTGCCGTGGAATATGAAAACGTGGGAGCCTGCGCCCACATCTGTTTTATCACCGACCATTACATAATCGCCAGCCTTTAAGAAGTTCTTTAAGTATTTCAGTTTCTTGTTTGGGTACCACACTTTCATATTTTTATTCAAGTGTGTAACTTTGCCTTTAGTATCGTGCCAGATATAACCGCCACGCCTTATTTTTTTTACCCTCTGCCCAACACAACCGCCATAGGTTACACAAGTGGCATTTTCCTCTGAACTTTCTGGTGTAGGGTCTGGTTCCCATTTATATTTAGCGTTCTTCTGGCATTCCGCCTGCTCCGCACAGGCTTCAAGAATATCCTTCTGGAGTTGTGTCAGCGTACTTTTGGGAGCGTGCGTTTCGGTGTGCATAGCATTGCCCATTCCAGCGGCAACTCTGTACATTCCGTTGCTATCGTTCATATATGCGCCGTATGTAAATTCGTGGTTCTCACGGCGTTCAATCCATTTGAGCGATCTCTTTCTATTTGCTACGGTATCAGTTACGCCTTTCATATAGAAATCAGCGGCATACCCTCTTGTATGACCAGAATTTCTAACTCCGCCAACACGTGAATTTTCGTACGAGCATCTTAACCCACTTGTTATGGTCATCGGCTTTCCGTAATGATCCCGTATCTTCTGCAGGTGTTTAAGTTCCACCTGTTTCATATAACTTGGGTAGCCTGTACAATGCCCACAGTTACACCTAAATTCTGTTGGTGAAAAATCCTTTGTAACTTTCTTTACATTATAAAAATGGCGGAGAGCACGATCTGTGTTTATGCCGTACTTTCCGTCCTGCTGTTTCTTTTGATCTGGAAATGCCTTTTTCTGGAACGCCTTTATATTCTTTGAACTATACCCGTCATAACCCAGATATTTTAAACGCCTTTCCCTTTCGTATTTTTTAAGAAGTGCCATTATTCCTCACCCTCTTCGTCCTCTTCGTACTCGTCAAGTTCCTCTCCGTCCCAATTCTTTTTCGATATGCCGAGAAATCCTGCAAGCATAGCACCAATACCGCACGCCAGAGTAACCGTTTCCGTGCTATATGGCATTTCAAGTGTAGTTGCCACAAGACCAATGAACGTTGTGAGATATGACCAGCGAATAACAACCCATTTAAGGCGGTCATAGTGGTAGTTATCAATTTCAAAGTTGGTGAAAGTAGCGATAGCAAGAACTATTACTACTGTTGCGAATACTGCGATCGGAAAAATATAGTTCATTTTAATCTCCTTGTTTGATCCATAAGATATAGAAAGTTACTGTTACATCATTACTGACACCCGATGCCGACCAATTAGCGAAACCAGCATACAGAGTTGAATTGTCTTTTATGTAATTCGTTGTAGGTTGAACACGGAAATAATTACTTGCGTGTCCGACTATACCAACGGCGTTATATCCCTCTTGTGGAGTGATCGCTATATCCTGCGCCGCCTTGTAATAGTTTGCGCCAATGCCGCCGCTGATAGTTACGGAAACGGTTGTAACCTTGTAATTATCGGAACGCCCCAGCGGATTGCTTTCAATCCCGAGTGCTTCGGCAAGTGTTACCGACAGATCGCCAAGTTCCATACTTTCGTACCTGTCGGATAAAACGTCCCACACGGTTTTAACGATCTTGAAACGCCCCTGTGTATTGTAATCTGGGAAAACAACATTTATGGTATCGCACAGGTTGCATTGTAAAAGGCTCTCAAAACCTGTATAGCCGAGGTCTTGGAGCCTTACAAATTCAACGTGAATGTTTTGTGTTGGTACCATTGGATTATCGCTTTTCATTACTGATAACCCCATAGCATTTACTTGTGCTTTCGTTGGTTTGTTGTCGAACTTATCCGAAACGTCCAACGGCACACATTCGCCACGGTTTGTTATTGTCGAACCCTCTGCATCTTGTTTATTGCCTACAACGATATTTGTTCCGTCTGTCCAATACGGAATACAAGCCATATAGCAGGACGAATTATCAAGTTCTTCGTTGTAGTCGATCATATTCACGCCGTAACGGATTGAAAAATCTCTATCCGTTCCACGCCTACTGTGCAGGATCACGTTGAATTTATCCCATTCGTATTCACCGCCGTAAATATCAAGGATAGAACCCTCAATACCGCCCAGCATAGACCGTACCGTTTTTGGTATTCCGTCCGCACTTGATAGATAACCCGTTGAGGTTTTATCTGTCTGGTATGAAAACGGATTTTCTGGCGTTGAGTTACCAAACAGAGTAAAGGCGGAAGCAAGCGAAGTTATATTCTTGCCTGTTACCGTTAGAAAACTCTGCCTATAACTTATGTGTGTACAATGAAAAGTTACTATTCCGTTTATCGGTCTTTCGTAACTTACAATATCGAACGGCTGGATATCGTCCGTTTCATCGTGTGTTACGCCTACAATTCTTCCGATCTGTATTTCGTTGAAATCTTCCGCAGAAACAGGGTATTCAAAATCCATTTCATACAATCCGTTTCTTTCTTCTGTTACAACTGCGGAAATACAGGAACGCAACCTGCCCAGACCATTATTGTTGAAGTTTGTTTCCGTGCTTTCAAATAATATCGGGATCATACTTCCCACCACCTTGGAATTATTGTTAAGTCAGTTATTGCACCGCTGTATTCTATTTCGTTTTCGCCTACGCTCAATTTTGGTAGTTTGGAACCGATTGCAATATATTTGTTCAATGGTATTTTCTGATCGCCTATTTCCTTGTACGCTCCACCTATTTCGCAATCAATGTATGTCGGGTGCCCGAGTATGGATTGCGAGGAGTCGGCAATAAACGCCGATGCTAAACCAGATGGTCTAATCGTAGAAATATAATTGCTCGGGAACGAATGTACATTCTTTCTGCCTATTGTCAGAACTCCGCTACGGAAGTTCTTAATATAAATATCAAAAGTTCTGCTCCACGTATCAGTTGTGCTATCCGCCTTTTGAAGCGTTATAGCGAGCGTCCAAGTATCAACGTATTCAACATCTGAATTTTGTTTGGTAAATACCTGCTCGCCGTACTTGATAGTTTTGGTTCTTTCCCTGTCGCTTATAACTGCACTATCAATTCCAACATAGTTAGGTATAGTGTTTGCGCCCCTTGAAAGCGTGGCGTTTGATATTTTGATATATGGGTTTGACGATGTAAGCGGCGTTTTTATGTATAGGCTTATGGAAAAGTTTTCAAGTGTCATAGGATCGCCATCTTCAAGCATACTGATTTTATCTTGATACTCTCCACGATATGTTGCATCAAAGCCGCTTGCAGGTCGAAGTTCGATCTCCCCGATAGGCTCGTCCTCAATGGTTATCGGATAGCCGTTTAATATGATCTCGCCGTAACCCTCAACTTCAAGTAGCGGCTGTGCTTCGTGTAAAGTAGGATTATCAATTGTATCCGTACTTGACACGGAAACGGCATCTTCGCCGCTTTTCAGAAACCTCTGTGGCATACAATCAAATATGATGTCAAATTCTCCTGCCATTTTTTTAGGATCAACTTCAAGACCGCTTTTGTATATTGCCATTCTGTACTCGTCTGGATTGTATTCGTCCTCTAAACGTACATATCCCTTGCGAGAACACAACATATTGCGAAAGTCGGCTATAGCATCTCTAAATTCCGCTTCTGTACTTGCAAATATGCCAGCAGGATACTTTACATCAATGTTCTCGTAATATCCTTTATCAAGGGCGAATGCGCCGTTTCTGTTAGGTATTGAGATCATTTCAACGGCTCTTTCTGGAGCGTTATAAACGGCTTCGCCTGTAATGTAAACGCCGTAATCTCTGGAACTTTCACCGTCAAATATTAACGCTTTATATATCGCCCCTGTTGGTGCTATTGCCATACCAGCCTCCTGTTGTTAGTTTCTTTTATCAGTATGCGTTTAACTTCCTCTGCTATCGCTTTCGGATTATCGCCTGTTATGTAGAAATTGTATGTATTACCGCCTTGCATATTTTCAGCCATTCTGTCCATTTTGTTCCAGAACTTGTCCAGCGGTAAAACGGCTTCCGCTCCGTTCTCACCAATTCCTGCGATCGTAGGACTATCAAAAATACCGCCACGTTCGTACCAATCAACGTTTAATCCTGTCGGATACTTTACGCTACCGAGTTTTCCAAAGTCCTTTGTTGCCCAATCAAGTGAGAAATGTGGAAGTTCTAATCCGCTCAATAACTTGCCAATTCTAATAGGGAAGAAGCCTTTTATTTTGGCTATGATCGCTTTTACCTTATCAATGGCACTTTGTATCGGCTTAACAATTGCGTCCCTTATAGCCCTAAATTGAGCCACGGTATCGGCTTTGAATTTTGCCCACGTTGCTTTTACGCTTTTGGCAAATTGTGTTGCCTTTGCCTTTATCAAATCCCAATTCTTATACAGTAGGACGCCTATGGCAATTACTGCACCTATTATTGCGATTATTGGCAGGAGTGCGCCGCTTGATAACGCACCGACAGCCGTACCAACGCCGCCCAGCATCGGAGCAACCATACCAACCAAGTTGATAATGGAACCGATACTTGAAGCAAGCGTGCCGACTATGACGAGCAAAGGACCGATCGCCGCCGCTATCACACCGATAACGGCAATAACCCTTTGTGCCGTTGGACTTAAATTGTTAAACCAATCAACTAATTTTTGTATTCCATTTGCAACCGCAAGGATAGCAGGAGCAAGCGCCTCACCGAGTGAAGTTGCCGCAACATCAAGACCAGATTTCAGTTTTTCAAGCGATCCGCCGAAACCAGACATCATCGCACTTTGCATTTCAAGTGCCGTTCCGTTTTCGTCAAGTGCTACGTTTAGTTTCTCAACATCGGCAGGAGCCGTGTTTATTAAGGCAAGCCACGGAGCCATTTGAGACTTTCCAAAGATAGCCGATGCCGCCGCAAGTTGTTCACTTTCAGAAAGTTGTGAAAATGCCTTGTTTAAATCCGCCTGTATCTCAACGCTGTCTTTCATAGTTCCGTCTGCATTGGTTACGGAAATGTTCAGTTTATCCAACATCGCCGCACCCTCTTTTGACGGTGAAACAAGACGGGCAAGACCTGTTTTTAATGAGTTAGCCGCCTTGTTTGCTTCTATTCCGCTGTTAGCCATTACACCCATATACAGAGCCGCATCTTTGACTTCATAGCCAGCCGATGAAAATATTGGAGCCGCTACGCTCATCGCATCTGCTAAACTGTTTACATCAAGTGCGGAATTATTACAGGCGTTTGCGAATACATCAGCATAGTTGGACGCATCTTCAAAAGACCCGTGAAAACCGTTTATCGTTGCAACAAGTCCAGCGGACACGGTATCCAGATCACCGCCCTCACCAGCCGCCAGAGCCATAGCAGGAGCAAGTGCCGCCGCCGCCTGCCCAGCATCAAGACCAGCACGTGCAAAGTTTAGTGTTGCCTGTGCCGCATCGTTCATTCCGTAAGTCGAAGATGCCGCCGCTGACTTCATAGCGTTATTTAACAGATCAGCCTGTTCTGATGTGTTGCCCATTGTGGAATTAGTTAACTGCATAACCTTATCCACCTCGGCAAACTTTTGTGCTCCTACCGCACCAACAGCAACAAGCGGAGCCGTTACTTTCATCGAAAGGTTCTTACCAGCCTCGGTCATTTTCTGACCTACCTGTTTGAACTGTTCTCCAAGTGCGTGAAGTTTTACGTTGCCGATCTTACGCAGTTCCTTTTCAAACTTCTTTTGCTCGGCTTCCGTTAAGGCGATCTCACGTTGCAGGTTCCTGTATTCCTCGGAGTTCTTATCCACTCCGTCAGCGTCCATTTTATCCTGCGCCTGCTTTAGTTTTTCAAGTTTGCTTCCCGTTTCATCAACCTGTTTTGTGAGTAATTTCTGCTTTTCTTCCCACAATGAAACAGATGTCGGATTAAACTTCAACGCCTTGTCTACTTTACGCAGTTCACGGTCAAGTGATCTCGTTTCTCTATCTACTCTTTTTAGTGCCGTTTCGAGTTTGGTGGTATTGCCGTCAATCTCGATCGTTATTCCTCTAAATCTGTCCGCCATATTTTTACCCTAAAAAAGCATCAATTTCTGCCTGCGTTGCTTTTCGTTTCTTTGGTTTCTTTGATTTTTCTTGTGGCTTTTCCTTGTGCCGTTCGTTGTAGTCAATGCAATAATCAACCACTTGCCCGATGCTCATTCTCTTTATATCTGCCAGCGTTAGTCCTCTTTCAATTCCTGCGAGAATAATGTCATTGAGAGTTGCGGCTGGAGATTTTTTATCACGCTCTCCAGCCTTGCCAAGTTTTTTGACGATATAAACCCTTCAAGGGCAAGGGTGAACGCTTCTGGAATGACTACATCAAGTGGAAAAACCTCAAACTCTCTAACCCATTTTTTCGGCGGTTTTATATTTTCGTCCGCCGCCTTTGCCATCGCCCAAGTTACATTTATTGCCACATCAACAAATTCCATCTGTGTCATAGGAAGCAGGACATCAACGGCTCTGCCCTCTAAACTTTCCGCTATGTTCTGGAGAGTAAGCGTGCCGCCTGTGCCTGCAATAACCGTTGAGATAGTTTCCATTAGCGTTGCCGCTGTCGGCAGGAGTACAGGTAAAATATCCTTGTTGAACTGATCCCTGTATTCCATTGTCCAAGCCGCATTGTTGTTTAAACGAACTTCTTTATCTCCAAGTTTGATAATCTTTTCCATTTTTCACCTCCTATATGAAAAATAGGGCGAGCCGTTTTGACTCGCCCGTTTCCTCTAACTTTCGTCTGGGAGTGTTGGTGCTGGCGGATTTGTGAAAAGTGTTGCATATCCGCTATCACCCTCGTTATATGTAACTTTTGTAATGCCTGTTGCGTTATCACCTGTGAACGTGATCGCAAGCGTTTCGGTTGTAGGCGTTGGCGCTTCCTCGACGGTTGAGTATTCCGTATTGATTGAACCAAGTGCACCGTTATAGAACATAACTCTGCGCTTCTTATTATCGCCCTGTACTTCAAAGCACATATAAATGAGTGCCTTTGTGGCGTTCTTTATCTCTGCCAGACCGCCGTCATCAAGTGTTATGTAACCAAGGAACTGTGTCTTGAAAGCATCGTCAAACTTTGCAACTTCCAGATCACCCTCATAGGAACCGCCAGAATACGATGTATAATATGGCACGTTATCTGCGTGGAAATCGTTACGATCAGAACTCTGTTCTGGCGAGAAACCCACGGCTCCTTTCTGGTGATATGGCGTTCCCATAGTTACTGTTCCGTCTGCTCCTACTGTATATGTACCAACATACAGATCAGAGAAACCGAAATAAACTTTATTAGTATCAGCCATTTATATTCTCCTATCTGCCGCCTTTCAGCGACTTAATGTTTGAGTAAATAATGTAATAAACGCCCTCTGTGCTATCGTAGAAATCGCCACCTTTTTCATAAGCAAAGCCGTTATCTAATAACGCTTCTTCAATAGCATCTTCGTTTGTTTCGTCCTTTAACTTGAAATAATAGACTAATTGGTACAGGTTAACACGGTGATAACCGCCGTTATCCGCCCAGAAAATGTCCTGTCCTGCTCCTGTATAGGAAACATATGGAACAGCCTGTTCACGTTTGTATGTGCCGTATATTGACGGTACATTTAAGTTCTCCAATGTTTCATAAAACGTCATTAGTAAAGTCCTCTTGATACTCTTAAATTACGTTGCAAAATATCTGCCACATAACCCTCGGCAATAGATATGTGCTTGTTGGCTCTCGTTGCCCCGTATGATCCGCCGTATCGGTTGTATATCTGGTGCCCGTCCTCAAGCAGGTGTGTCAATTGCCAATCCGTTGCATTATAGATATACGTTTCGCCTGTGCGCCCAGCGCCCTCTTCAAAAGCAAAGCGCCAGCCACGGGCATATTTGCCTTTTCGTTTACCGTTAGGATCAACAGGAGAAATGTTTTTCAGATACGCCGCACCCTCTTTGCCAGCGATCTTCATAGCCGTTTTCATATCCTTTTCGGCTACTTCGGCAATATATTCCCTAATATCAAGCCATTGAAGTTGAACGCTCTGCATCTTTAATCCTCTGGGTAGTTAACCACACGTTCTTCCGCCGTTAGGTCTATTTGATCGCCGTGAATATACGTTCTTGTTATCACATACGTTCTTTCCGTACCTGTCCAATCCGTATATTCTAATTCTGGCTCGTTCAGATAATCCTTGTAGTGCGACAGAGTAAATACGTATGACGGGTGCATTCCTGCCTG
>AUXO017559011.1_pt1 | contig 12059 bp, 29 predicted proteins | sample 768731 | NCBI WGS metagenome assembly AUXO01 (sample SAMN02715735, study PRJNA202380) | gut metagenome | biome: sheep rumen | host: Ovis aries | place: New Zealand: Palmerston North | reverse complement strand
ATTTTCATTAAAACTCATCCATTTCTGCAACTTTTTTCAAAGTTTCTTCATAAGAAACTTTTACATTTTCAGTAGATTTATTCTGTACTAACCTTTTCTTATCAGTCATTGTTCCAATTACTGTGGTAAGTTCACTTAATTTATTTATTTGAATTTCTCTTATTTTACCTACTAATTTTTGTCGTTCAGTATAACCCATTTCATCCCAATCAACATCCCATATTTTATCAATAAGATCTTCTAATTCATCTTGACTTTCTTCTGCAGTTTTTAATCTTCTTTCTAAAATGTTAATTGATTTATTAATAATCCTATCAGCTTTTTCTACAAATTCATCACTTTTTAATTCCCATAGTTTTTTAAATTCTTCTTTATTTTTATTCTCGTTAAATATCTTATTTACAGTATTTTCAGGGATTCCTAGTTGTCTTGCAGTTTCACTACAATTATTAGTTATAAAACAATTAACCATAATCTTATAGATAGTAGCATTATCTGTTTTCTTACCTCTCATCTTGTCACCTCTTTTCTAGTTAAATTACTTCAACCCAATCATCCGCTAACATATCTGCTTGACTCGCTAGCCAACCAAGTTGAACACCAGATGTACCTACAAACGCAATTACTTTATTTCCAATATCAGTATGTCCGTCGTTTATAATCTCACCTTCAGCATTTATATAAGCTATTCTTTCAGCTAATTCTATATACTGATTTTTTCCATTCCAACCGGCTCTTCTTAATCTTTTTCCATCTCTTAATAGTTTTATAGCATCTCCAAAATCCATTTTTACACCTTCTTTCTTTACTTTTTATAAACACTATGCAAAGCACCGTTTGAAGAAAAACAAAACATAAAAAAAATCAAACAATACTCTACATACTATTTATAAAAGTCAGCTAACTAGAATAGCTGGTTTTTGTATTATATTTTTAGGAGCTTAATGGTATCTATATCAACCTATCTAGTATCGTCGATTACAACAAAAAAAGAAGTTGCTATTTGCAACTTCTTTTTCCTAAATATTTCATTTTATATATAACACATTTTGAAGTGGACATTCAAGGACATTTTGTTCCAAATTTTATTTTTTTACAAATTTTTATATAAAACTAATGCATTTTCTAAATATCTTCTTGCTTGTTTTTTTCCAACTTTAAATTTTTCTGCAATCTCCCAATCTCTCATTTTTTGTTTATATTTATAATCCAAAGCTGTACCTTCAGGATATTTTATTTGTTTTATTTTGTTATTTATGTATTCTTTTTTCTTATATTTTTCAGCAAACTCATCATTCAGTTTTTTTATATCTTCATCTAATCTCTCAATAGCCTCTTCTAACTTATCATCTTTTACCGTTGACTTTGGTAACCCATCAATTTTTACTGCTTGAAGCCCTTCCTTCATGTTTTTATTTTTTTCTATATCATTCATTAAATTTTCTATTTCTAATTCTAATTTATAATATGACTTTAGTTCCTCTTTAGCCTCTTCTTCTGTTATCATGTTTTCACCTCGATTTCATTATTATTCTTTTATATTTACAATACTCCGAATTATATACAGCTTTTTCATAACAATTATCTTTATACTTACATTCATAACACTCTTTTCTCGATTCACTCATTTTTTTCTACCTTTCTATAAAAATATTGTTTCATACAATTTTCACAATCATTTATACATTTTATATTATATCTTTACTGAAACTCACAATCTACTTCATCTATATATGTATTCTCATCTATGTGTTTCACCATTTTATCTATCACTTTTTCTTGTTTTTGTATTAGATTTAATAATAGTCTTAAATTATGTATGTCTAAAGTTGTATATACATCGTTAAATTTTAATATATCTTCATCTGCTCTTTCTATTTTTCTCTTAAGCTTTTCTATTGCTTTCTTTTCTTCTTCACTCATTATCTTAATCTCCTACTCATCTTCTTTAAAATGAACTGCTATAGCTTTTCCAGTTAATATTTTTATACAGTCTTTTAATCGTATAGTTAAAGATAAATTTAATATTGGTTTTGCTATGTACCACTTTCCATCTATTTTTCTTGTTGTGCTACCATATTTTTTTAATTTATCAATCAAAATACTCATTCTAACCCCAACTCCTTTAAAGTATATTCTTCATCTTCATTTAACCCTTTAAAATATAAATTTTTATCTATATAAATTGAGTTGCAATGAAACGGACTAAAACACAATTGTAACCAATATCCTTTTTTTACTATATATTTTACAATTCCATTTCCTGTGCCTACTTTGTAATTTCCGTAATTTAATGCAGTTTTTAAAAATTTTTTCTCCTCCTCAGTTAACTTACTCATTCTATCCACCCCAATTCTTTACATTTTTTATTTATTGCTTTAATCTCATCTGCACTAAAAGGAACTACTCCTATTCTTCTTCCATTTACAAAAGCCTCACAAATTACTCTTTCTGATAAAACATCAAAACTTATTCTTTCTATACATTCTTTTCCATTTATAATTCCTTTAGATGTATATTCTATAACTCTACAATCCTGTGTTGTCCACATATTAGGTTGTAGTGGTTGATCTGCTTCAGGGTGATTGTCATATTTTTTATAGTTTATTTCTTCAAACATTTCATCTGCAGTTTTTTCTTTTTTAATTCCTAGTTTTTCTACAACTTCAATTATATCTTCTCTAGAGGTATTTTCAGCACATTTTTTAGCTCTATCAATTAGATTTAAAATTTTTGTTGCTTCTAATTCCTCTTCTGTTAAATCCAATATTATACTCACTTCCTCTCAATATCTACTTTTTCTATTTCGTACATTTTTGCTATTATGTAACTCGTATATCCGTCTATCAAAACATTATCTTTATTCAATACTATAGGTGAATAAAAATCTCCAGTCTTTTCATAATAAGCTATTCTTTCTTTTAATTTATCTCTTTGAGGTTTCACTCTCTTAAAATTTTTAGATATTTTTATATCATCTAAACAAATATTTTCAATTACTTTTGTACTCACTTTTTCTCCATTTCTTGCAGCATAATTTAAAATTACTGCAATTCCACCAGCCCATAATCCAATTATAAAACTCAATATATTATCCATTTTCTTCTCCTTAGTATCTAAATATCTGTGCTACTGCATCTATAATCTTAATATCTTTACATCTTTTTAATTGCATATCCTCATCATAATTTTCGTCATAATATTTCCATTTCAAATCCAAATTTGGAGCCTTTACAACTATTATTTCTGTATAACTACTTCCTGGAACTGTTAATTCCAGGATAACATCACTTATTAATTCCTTTGCTTTCTCAAATACATATTTTAATTCAGCTTTCTTCATTTTTTATCCTCTTCTTTCTTAAATTTGTGTGGAAACATACATTTTTCATGAGCAAAAAATCTATCTTTCCCATTTTGGCACATTACATACATAGCATGATATTTTATAAGTCCACCACATATAGTACATTTGCTATCAAATGCTTCATTATTTAACTTTTTATCCTTTTCGACTACCACGCCTACACCCCCAGTAACTTGTCTATTTTTCTTTTAGCACAATCTAATTCTAGAGATATATCAGCCATCTTTTCTTTTAATCTGCTATTTTCTCGTTTTACTCTTTTACATTCAAGTTTCAATAATCTTTTACTTAACTTATCAATATCTTTTCCCATAATCCCAATTCTCCAATCTTTTGTTCATTTCAGCAATTTCTCTTGATTTTTCAATATACTCATATTTATTTTGTCTAATCAATTTTCTTCTTACTTTCGCTAATTCTTGCTTTCTATTTCTTTTTCTCCTAGTATTCATTTTCATCATCTCCCGGAGTAATCTGTTCTTCAGTTACCATTTCTTCTTGTTTCTTTTCAAGTTCTTTTTCTGCTATTTTTTTTGCCTCTTCTTTTAGTTTTTCAAATGTTTCTCTTTTACTATTTTCTATTTCTTCAAGTCTATCGGGTCCAATTATTTGTAAAACATTCATGAATTCAGGATCACTTAAACAATATCTTCCTTCTGCATCTATAAACGATTTTCTCTCAACCCATCTAAATATTTTTTCTAAATTTCCTGCATCCTCTATTAATTCATCATACTCACTTCTTAGTATAGAAATTTCTTCTGTGTTTTTCATAACAATCATCCTTTCTTGTACACTAATTTTTCTTTATTCCAATCACTGTATTGTTTTCTCAAATATTCTTCAATCTTTTGTCCAATTTGTTCTCTTTCTTCCCTGGTACCAAAATCAAATTTTCTATGGCATTTGTTAGGCGTTAGTTCAGTACATAAAGTAACAACATTCTCTGGTATTCCTAAACCTCCATGATTTCTTGAAATGTAGTGAGCATTTGGCATTACGTTTTGATTACAGCCACATACCACACATCTTCCTTCATCTCTTTCCCAAACAATTTTCTTTACTTTTGCACTTATATCGGTCGCTTTGGTTCTATCAGATTTCATATTTTATCGCCTCCAGTTTCTTTTTTAATGCATTTTGTTTAGACTCAATACTTTCATAAGCTTTATTAAATCTAAACAACTTTGCTTCATAATTTGCTAATTTATTCAATTTATCTTTTATTTTTTCTTTTGCTTTAGCTTCAAAGTAGATCATAGCAGGAGCTTTTCCATCATTATTTTTAATCCATTCATCTCTTAGTGTATAAATAGATTCATTTTCTTCTATTGCAACTTCATTTTTTAAATTACTATATTCAAGTTTAATTCTGGCTATCATTTCTCCTAGCAAGTAATTTAAATTTGCAAAAATCTCAATATCAGAACTAATATTAAATCCATTTGAATTATCGTTTTTTAACTGTGCATATAAGTTTTCATATGTCTTTTCAATTTCATCTTCTTTAGCTTCAGAAATTTTGAATGGATTAAATAAATATAACTTTCCTAACTCCATAATTGCTCCTTTCTTGACTTTTACTCATTTTTTTTATAAAATTAAGCAAAGCATTTTTCTATGCTTTGTGATTAGATATTAGACTTAGTCTGTGGTAGGGTTTCGTCTAATATCTTTTGTAATCTAATCTTTAAATTTGGATTCATACAATCATTTACTTGTAAAATCTCTTTTCTTATTCTTGCTCTAAGAGTATGTTCAATGTTATATTCATTTTCTTTAATCATTTGTCTATTCTTTTTTCTCTCAATTTCCCAACTTTTTAGTAAATTATCATAATCTTTTTCAAGAGCTTTGTACTCTTCTCTAATTCCTATAAGTTCAAGAATGTTGTTTTTTATTGTTTTTAATTTCTTAATTATTTTTCCCATATATTCCTCCTTAGTTTTCATATAATTCATCCCAGCTTTGTAATCCTAGAGATTCTCTAAATTTTTCAGTATCTTCAGTTTCGTCAATAATTTTCTTTAAGTTGGCCAAACTAAAATATTCCATTTTCTTTAGCATTAACTCTATAAATTCATCAAATTGTTCAACTGTATATTTTTCAAGTAATTCGTATCCTGCTTTATATTCTTCTGGAGTAAATTTCTTATTTTGTCCATTATTATCAAGCTCGTATTTGTTATAAAAAATCAATAATTTATTCATTTTCTCATAATACTCTCGCTTATTCATCTAACCATTTCTCCATTTCATTTGTATTTTTCTTATTTTCTGATTCTGCATCTACCAAAGTTTTAAAACCTTTATCAATCCATTTATTCAGAATCCCCTGAATGTATCTGACACTTTTACAATTAGCAAGAACTGCTTTTTCGATTGCTTTACAAATAAGAGCTTCATCCATTGAATCTAAATAATCAATCAATACTGCTGCAGCTGCTGGACTAATAGTTCCAATATTCGATTCGTAGTATTTAATAATTTTATTAATTCTTTCATCAGCAGCATTAATCTTTTCTCCTTCAATACTTTTTCCTTCAATACTTTCAATACTTTCTTCTTTAGGTTTTTTTTGAGGGTTGACCACTGGTTTTATATTTTCAACACCCACTGGTTTATTCTGATTATTAACCACTGGTTTATTATTTGAAAAACCACTGGTTTCTTTTTTTGGTCTTCCGCCCTTTCTTCCCATCAACCAATTTCTTTTGATTAGCAAGTATTTGAGGTCTCATTAAAGTAAAAAGTTTTTTTGGAATTCCTTTTAATTCTATTTCTTTATCTTCAAAATAAAGTGTGCAAATTGCATCATAAAGTTGTAATCTATCTTTATCTTTTAAATCAGAAATAGCTTCAAAAAAACTTCGATAGAAGATAAAACTTTCTCTGTTTCCCATTGTTTTACCTCTTTCTTTTGTTTATTTTTTATTAAATTTTTAATAATTTTTATGCAAATTTAATTCAGTTTTATCAATTTTTAGCACACTAAAAATCATATTTTTTAAATTTTCTAATGTAGTTTCTGCTTCAATTCTTTTTGTTTTTTCTTGTTCGTACATTTCTCTTGATACAGAATCTCCACCATCTTTTATTCTTATTTGTCCTCCTTCAGTTGTTCTCCATTCTACTTGTCCAGTATTCATAAGATGTTTTACTTCTGCAAAACCTATATGATATTTATCCATATAAGCATTTTGACTTATCCATTTTTCTGCCATTTTTTCCTCCTTTACTTTTAATATATTTTCTTGTATAATATCCTCAAAAATGGAGGATTTTTATGTTTAATCTTTTAAAAATTTTTATTGCAGTAATTGTAATTCACGCAATTTACAATTTAATTAATTATTTACGTTATCCTAGAATTGAAAAGTTATTACTTCTAAATTATTCATCAGATGATGATGATCAAATAAAAGGAGCAACTTATAAAACCACTATCCAGAATTACATAAAATTTGCTGGCGTTAAAGATAAAAGAATTCCTGTTGTTCAACCTTTAGGTTATAGTAGAATATCTTGCTCAAACGTATCAGTAATAGATAATCTACTAAATCCTCGTTCTGATATTGTTAGCAAAGCAGTAGATATGCTTTTAGAAGCCAAAGGTAATTATTGGTCAAATTTTATAAATTCAATAAATCCATTCTATTGGTTAAGATGGATTCTATATTTACCTAAAAATATATGTGAATTTTTAGGTATAGATTCTAATAATATAACTGTAAAAATAATACAAATTATATATTGGTTTATCAGTTTTGCTTTTACTTTTGCAATTTCAGTATATCCTGAAGAAATAAAAAATTTAATATCATCATTTATCAAGTGATTTCAAAAAGTCTATATGATATTTTCGTATAGGCTTTATTGTTATTACCAGCACATCATAAAGTAATAACCACCAAAATAAAATTTCTTTTAACATTGTTTCTCACCTTCTTTCTTTTGTATTTTTGTGTTAGACCGCCATTTTTCAATATGTTTTACCTTGAATTAAATTCAAGTTTTCGAGTAAAATAATACGGACCTAATTTAGCTATAGGTATATCTAATACATCTTCATCCGCTGAACGAGATATTTCTGTAGCTGTAAAGTCACTTTTATTATTAAACTTTGAACTTAAAGATGCTGATGAAATGGTTAGTAATTCAGCGAATTTTGCTTCACTTCCAAGTTTTTCTCTAATTCTACCTCTAAGCATACTATAATCAAAAATTATTTTTTCTGTTTCTTTTTTCATTTATTCACCTTCTTTCGTATTTCTTGAATTAAATTCAAGTTTTGTTGTGTTAATATTACCAAATCATTTTTCTAATGTCAATATATTTTTTGAATTTTTTTCAAGTTTTTTAAAAAAAAAATTTAAAAACCTTGATTTTTATTAAACTTTTCTTTATAATGTGTCCATAGGAGGTGAATCAATGAAACCTATAGATACTTTTCAAAACAGATTAAACAGAGCATTAACATTAAGAAATATAAAGCCTGTAGTATTACATGAAAAAACTGGAATAAGTGAAAGTTTAATAAGTAAATACTTATCTGGAAATGCTATAGCAAGACAAAAAAAATTAAGTTTAATATCTGATGCACTAGATGTAAGTCCAGTATGGCTTTTAGGCTATGATGTACCTATTAGCACAGAAATAAACAGAATTTCTGATACTATGTTTATGGTACCTGTATATGGTCAGATATCAGCAGGACAACCAAATTGGGCCGTTGAATGTCTAGAAGGATACTTACCTATAGATCCTACTCTTATGAATATTTTAAATCCAGAAGAAACATTTTTCTTAAAAGTAAACGGGGAAAGTATGAATAAAGTAATAAAAAACGGATCTTATGCATTAATAAGGAAACAAGAAATAGTAGAAAATGGAGAAATTGCTGTAGTTCTTGTCAATAATAATGATGCAACTTTGAAACATTTTTCTCAAAACGGTCAAATTGTTATATTAAGTCCAGATAGTGATTTAGATGAATTTGAACCTATTCCGATAGATTTAAAAACCACTACAATAAAAATATTAGGAAAATATATTGGAAAATTTGAAATAAATAATTAATAAGGAGTTTTTCTATGGATCCTCAAAGTATTCGAAATGTAATATATAATACAACAATTTCTAACAATGCTATATTAAATACAGATAACAATTCTGCATTCTATAATCCAGAAAATTATTCCAATACTATTTTTGGATTAGAATTACTATTTGATTTTTTCTTAACAATAACTTTTTATATGTTAATTCCTATTTTATTAAAATATGCTTTTCAAATAGATTTTTCTGAAAAAACTGCAAAAAAAACTGCTTTAATAAATTCCATTTGTGTTTTTATTATATTTACTATAATTCACTTAGTTTTAGAAGATACACGCATTGCAAATGCTACTCTCCCATTTTTATATTATTTTATAAATTATAATATTTTAAAACCTAAAAATAATATAATAGAAAATTCAAATGAAAATATTGAAACTGCTAATTTTGTTGAAGAATATAAAGAAAATCCATCTAACGCTTGGGAAACATATTTAAATAAGCATTTCAATTCAAAAGGTACTCAAACCAATCTTCAAAACAATCGAAAATCAGAAAATACAAAAACTAATAGTATTTCTGATGAAATTTTATCTTTAATAAATAATAGTGCTTTAACATCTGCTCAAAAAGAAAAGTTACTAGATAATGTTCAAAAATATAATTTAAGTATAGCTGATGTTAAAGATTTAATTACTGAATTACAAAATAAAAATTCAAGCAAGCACTTTTGTATAAAGTGTGGTCAAGAAATAAATGATGAATGGAATTACTGTTTTAATTGTGGCAATAAATTAAAATAAAAAGGAAATCGTGCTTCGATTCGCGGTCTAACACAGTTCCCCACTCTATATTTTGAAAATAATATTAACTAAAATTTTACACATAAGAAAAAAATTAAAAACATTTCACAAGTGAGGTACTTTTATGGGTAAAACAAAGAAAAAAGATAAAAAAAATACAAATAGAACTTATAAAAAATTGCTTAATTTTTATAAAATTGCAGTAGATCCTAGTTTTAAAGATTTAACAAAAACGGAAAGTCAACTTCTTTTTGAAGCTGTTACAGCTTTTTTTAAAGAAAAATCAAAAAATTCTATTCAAGATATTTCATTTGAAAAAATTTCTCTTGATGAAAATCATTTTTTTGGATGTATTTATAAAACTTCTGAAATAGATATTCTTACAAATTTAAAAAACAATAAAACTCATAATAATATATCTATAGATGATATTATTATGGAAAATTTTACATATTTTTATATTGATTTTAATAATTTATTTATAAGTTCTATAAAAACTCAAAAAATTCAATCAATTGATTCTTATATGAGAGATTTACTTGAATCAAAAAATTCTTTAAATTTAAGAATTGCACCACTAGAAAAAAATGAAGAAGAAATGAAAGAATTGAATGCAAAATCTATAAATATTTCTTTTTATAATGCAGATAAATATGTAGGATTAAAAGACACTAGAAAATTTGACTGTCAATTCGAAAGCTTAAAATTAGAAGCTAAAGTAAAATCTCATGGTAATAACTTTATAAAAAACTTAAAAAATTATTTTACAAGTAATTCAGATGTAAAAAGAATATCAATATCTACAAACGATGAAGATATTGATATTCTTAAAAATGTTTTTACTAAACATGTTAGTATTGAGTTATCAAAAGATTATTTTAAAGATTTATCTATAATAGAAAATAAATTATCAGAAGAACTATCAAAAGTTATCCATACATAATCTATATGTATAATATGCTGCAATTAGAGTTTCCTCTAATCCCATAATAAAACCTAATACAACCATCCATTTTGGTACTGATAATAGCCAAATAATAATATCTATAGTTAAAATAATAATTCCCAAATAAACACATTTTCCCATTATTTTATTATGGCCTATTTTCTTTATTCTTTTCATATATTCTGTGTCTTTTGGTAAAGAAATAAGTATAGTAATTGCAGTAAACAAAAATCCAATAAGTGTACCTGATGTTTGAATTACTGTTGAACAATCAAAATCATTATTTATTAATGTTTTTTTTACATTTACTATTATCAATAGAATTATAGTAAATGCTGGAATAGTTATATAACAATATTTTTTTATAAAATTTATCATTGTACTTCCTCCCATCAATATCTTACGAACATTCGTTTTACATTAAATTATTTATATAACATATAGTAAAAAAAATCAATATTTTTATAAAAATATTATCAATAAAACAAAAAAATTACAACAATAAAAATAAGGAAATTGTGCACTTAGATTCGCGGTCTAACACAATTTCCCACTCACAATTACTTTGAAAATAACTGTAAATAAATTATATAATATTTACAGTCTCTTTTCAAGTGTAATTGTTATTTGAAAGGAGTTTTTTTATGGCAAAAAAGACTAATACTGAAATAAATGGAACTAAATATTATAGAGTTACTAGAACTATAGGAAAAAAATCAGACGGCACTCCTATTAGAAAACAATTTTATGGTACTGGTATAAATGAAGCTAATGCTAAAGCAGACGAATATATGAATAATATAAAAAATGGTCTAATTAGTAATTATGAATATTATACACTTTCTGAATTGATTAGAATTTGGTTATTTGATTTTTTACATAACTCTAGCAGAATAAAACCATCTACTTTTCAAAGATACGAAGGCATTTATAGAAACTATATTAAGGATTCAGAAATTGCAGGATTAAAAATTTATAATTGTGATATTATTAAATTTCAAAACTATTTTAATAAACTATCATTAACGTATTCTTATTCTCAACTAAAATATTTAAAAGATGTTTTAAGCACCTTTTTTAATTGGTGTGTTGATAATGGATATGCTCTAAAAAATCATTGTAGAAAAATTGATATAAAAGGAAATAAAACAGAACTAATTCAAAAAAATAAAAATAGACAAGTGGAGATCTTATCTGAAGAAGAAATAGCAATTATAAAAAAATATCTTATTGGTTCGAAATATGAGCTTTTATTCCTTTTGGATTTAGCCACAGGATTAAGATTAGGTGAGTTATTGGCTTTAAATTGGAATAATATTGATTTAGAGAAAAGAACGCTTAAAATTGATTGTAGTGTGAAAGAAGTTTATATTTATGATGATGAAAATACAAAACATATTGAAACTGTGTTTCAAACTCCAAAAACAGTCAATTCATTTAGAACAATTCCTTTGCCCAATACGATTATCGAAAAACTAGACAAAATAGAAAATAAAACTGGATTACTCTTTTCTGAAGGAGAACAACCTTTAAAAGGTAAAAATGTTTCTAGTTTTTGGTCTAGAGTTTTAAAGAATTGCGATATTGAACATAAAAAATTCCATTCTATAAGACATACCTATGCTTCGATGTTATTAAAAAACGGCGTTGATATAAAAACCGTTGCTGAACTTATGGGACATTCTGATATAACAATAACTCAAATTTATTTACACAGTTCTTCTGAACAAAAATATGATGCAATCGATAAATTGAATTATTTATTCCAAAACTAATGTGTTAAATATGTGTTAAATTTAAAAACAGCTATTTTTACAATCCTTTTAAAATAGCTGTTTTTAAGTATTTTTTATTTTACTTTTTGGAGCGGGTAGCGAGAATTGAA
>AUXO013913612.1_pt1 | contig 12060 bp, 18 predicted proteins | sample 768731 | NCBI WGS metagenome assembly AUXO01 (sample SAMN02715735, study PRJNA202380) | gut metagenome | biome: sheep rumen | host: Ovis aries | place: New Zealand: Palmerston North | reverse complement strand
AGTAGCACATTGATACTATGGTTAGTAGCACATTGATACTATGGGGTGTGGATGTTAGCACAAAAAGAACACGCACCACCATTTCGTCAAATGGTGATACGTGTTCACACATGGGAGAATAATACAGAAAGGAGGACTAAAATGTTGTCCATTAGTATTATATATCAATATTCATTTATTGTCCATACTTTACTTCACTTTCGTATATTTCATATTCTTGTAATAACAGCATATATTCGATTGTTGTTCCGATGGTGTATGTTGTGGGTTGTAGAATTATTCCATGTTTATATTCACTATGTTGTTTCACACCATTACAATCAATAAAATCAATCATTGGTTGTTCATCATCATAATAATGTATTAGTTTTCCCGATTCATTATAATTAAATGTAAAATCATTTTTGAAATTATTTATATCATCTTTTAAAGCAATAACACCGGACTTGTTAACACCTGATAGTGTCAAATGTAAACCATCATTTAATCTATAACAATATTTTTTCGCACCACGTGTTACAAATTCTAATATATCACCATCGTTTTCACACTCAAAGAATCCGATAGTATGTTTAACACCCTTTGAATCAATCGGTGAAAAATCATTGATTGTGAAATCATCCGGATATCGTTCAATAACTTTTTGATATCGTTCAATTACAGATTCATTGAAACGTTTAAATACATCATCATGTTTTCCAACAAATTTACAAGAATCCGTATCACAATATATTACATCTTTATCAATCGGTAAAACCGCACCACGGATTAAATTTTCACGCGCCATTGATGTTACGTATAATCCGGTGGTATACTGAAATAACGTTGAATATGATTTTTTTGCTTCTTCAATTTTTGAATCAATGAATTCATCGGTGAATGTGAATCGTTGCCATTGTCCATTTTTAAAATCGGATGATTGTTTTAAAACATTCGACACACAACACCCATATAATGAATTAATATTTGACTTTGCTTTTCTGTACCGCACTAGATTTTCCGGTGTATCATTTTCTTTACCTTTTAATGTTGTTTTATCGGAATACATTTGTAATACAAATTTTAAAATACGTTTATCCAAAAAACCTTTTTTAGACTTCCAACATTCAAGTATGGAATATTCACCGGTGTACATATCACATATTAATTCAAAATCTATATCACATAAAAACATTTCAAAAGTTCCATCACATGACATTAACCGCCCATTGTCATATGTTGATTTATTCATTTTTTCATTCACAATCTTTGATTTTTGAATGAATGTATTATAATATTTACATTTCACATTTTTAAATTCAACATGGACAATGTAATAATATCTATCATTAGTTCCATATTCATCAACCGGACAATATCGAAATTCTTCCGATGGAAATTCATTGAAGAAAACACTAGGATATGATGATGCGATATCATATGATGATACATTGTGTTGTGTCCATCCGGTGCGTAATATATTAGAGTGTGTATATCCTCCGGAAAAACACATCATGTAAATCATATACATTTTTCGCGATGGAACTAAACTTTGCATTTTTTTAATATACCAATAATCAACAATTTGTTTGATTTCTTTTCGCACTTCACCGGTAGATGTTAAAGGAATGTTGTACAACATTCCTTTGTATTTATCATCACGATAATATTTTACAATACGATATAAACATTTGATATCATATTCGCAATATTCCAATTCTTCCGGTGAAAGTGGGGTTGATGTTCCACGTGAAACATTGTAATCTAATTGTCCGGTTTTTTTCTCAACATTAGTATATATTTTACTAGCCATATCCAATGACATATTCGTTAACATATATGTACATCGGAATTCAATATTGATTTCCGGTATATAAAATGATATCGGTTTACGGATATCACGTGAACACATTTTTTCAATTGTCCATTTTTTACTTTCGATTATATTCAATAAAAATTGGAATTCATACGAAAGATTATGAATGAACAAAAATTTTTTAACGTTTGAATCTGATATGTATTCTAACACATCACCAAAATACATCAAATCACGAAAATAAAAAACATCATCATTTACACCGAACATACATATATACGGAACACCACACTTCTTTATATTGGTATAATCATTTATTGAATAATCAAAACATTTCCATTCACCATTGATTTCAAACAATGATGTGACCTCAATATCGAATGTGTAAATAGTATTGTCAACGTTTCCCTTTTTTCGTTGTTTTACGATTTCCGGATTTATTTCTATTTGATTTAATTGTGACAGTTTTACCATTAGATTCACCACCCATTTTTCCACGTTTCGGTTTTTCGGTTCCGATATATGATTCATATATTTTCTTTTGTAAATCATCACCATATATAGCACGTTGTCCTTTTCCATGTTTTTTGATAATAGTTTTCATCATATCGGATTCACTAATGTTATGTTTACTGGCAAAATTAAACACTTCGATTATTTGATTCGATGATAATAAATTTGTTAATTTTACACCATTAACATCATCAACCAATTTATCCATTCTATCAATCAATGTTTGTACATCGGTGATTTCTTCATCACCTTTGATATCTTTAAATTTATCAAATTTTCCGGATGCTAAAATATTTTTATAATCTTCCAAAAAATGGACATCACTATCTTCAAGAAATGATTTTGTAATACTAGAAAGTTCCTCCCATTGTTCCATGTTTAATTTGTCCGATGTTGTGAATTGATTATGTGCAACACGTAAATTATTTCTATCATAAAAATCATTTAACTTTTCAAGATGTTTTTCAATTGCTACCGGTGTTGTATATCCTTCTTTTTTGAATTCTTTTATACCTTTATTTATTTCCCTTAAAACATCTTTTGTTATAAACATATCACTCATAATTTTTTACTCCCTTAACAATTAACGTAAGTGTGTATTTTGTCACTTCAATATCAGTTACATATCTATTCAATAAACTAGTATCAATATCTTTAATCATTCCATCAAACAATGAATAATTTCCGGTGTTATCACGTGGCGGTGTATCACGGATTATGTGTATAAAATCCGTTGAATCCATTAAATCAATTATATTTTTTACAACTACTTTTTTTCTCACATCATCTTTATTTGTATATCTCATATATAATACCTCCATAATTTAATAAAGGGACGGTGTTTCACCGTCCCTTGTGAATGTTTCACGTGAAACATTATGCAAAATCAAAAGTTGTATATCTTCTATGTGTTTTCGGTGATGTCTTATTAAAGATTGCTATACACAAACCATTTGCGCGAACATCTTCAAGTGCGGAATCATCATTGATGATATCTTCGCATAAATCTGTCAAAACGGCACCGGCAAAATAAAACTTGTTCGGATGTTCCTTGAAAATCAACACACCACATCTTCCATTCGATGTGTTAATAACGTCAACATCGGTGATTGTTACCGTTGTGCCAACTAATTCACCGGTTGATAACTTTTCCATACCTTCTTTAATAATTCCATTGTTGCTGTTTGTTCTCTTGTTTCTGATATCCTTCATTGACATAATTTTTCCCTCCATTAATCATTTAAATTTTCATCATTAGATTCATCAACTGTTTCTTCTAGTTCAACATCATCATTCGTGATTGATGTTTCACGTGAAACATCCGTTTCACGTTCTTTGATTGCTTCACTCATTTTCTCATTGATTTTTTCTTCGATTATTTGCGCCACATCCGGATGTGGTTCCGGATTTTTGTGTGGCTCGAAGTTATCAATCATGTTTTGAGCGAATGATTCACTTGATTGTTTCACCGTTTTTCCTCCCTTCTATAAGTGCGTTTATTATATATTCAATATCATAATATTGATATGAATAATCATCAAAATCATGTTCCATTCTTTCAAGTAGTGATACAATATGGTTGAATTCCATTTCTTCCATTTTAATATCAATGATACGTTCAATAATTTCATTATTCATATTTCCTTGACCTCCATAATATTATCATACACTTTAACTTCGTTATTTTCACCTAATGTGATGATTCTTGTTCCTTTTCGTTCATAATGGTAACAAGCAATAAATCTGATGTTACCATTTTCAAATGTTACTTTAATTCCTTCCATTGTTTTCCTCCCTAATTGTTAATTCAATTTTTAATATCTCTAATGTTGCCATTAATATCCCGCATTTACTTGCATAAATCGAACCATCATGTGAAAGATTTACACCATATTCTTCTAATTCATACTTTTTAAACTCCTCACGTTCCATGTCGGCAATTGCCAATTTTTCATCAATCAATCTGATACATTCCTTATTTGTCATTGTTTTATCCTCCCTTTATTCTCCGGAGGGAAAACCCTCCGGATGTTTTTATTATAACCAAATGTTATCATCTTCTGTGTATCCTAGTTCACTAATGTGTGATTTAATTATACACATATCATATCCACCATTTCTTTTGTATATCTGATATTCAACATTTTCAATTCCTAAAACACTAATCATTAAATAAGTGATTGTTAATCCATCATCACCGGATTCTAATAAAATAATGTTTTCAAGTTTTGGTGCAAAACCTAATTTTTCAAATAATACTTTCTTTGCAAATTTCTGCATTTCCATTTTTTCCTTCTTTGTCATAATTTTATCCTCCCTTTATATGAATGGTTGTTCATGTGTTAAGTGTATTTCCTTAACTTCTATGATTACATTATAAACATCAAATTTGTCCAAAGTGTGAACGAATTGTAAACAAATTGTAAACATTAAAAAAGGATGTTTTCACATCCTTTTCGATGTTTCACGTGAAACATTATAGATAATTTTCATATATATTCCAAAACTCGGTACCGGTTAAATCATCACTAAACGCGATTTTACCTTCATCAATGAATGAAAAGATATATGATTCATTTTGTGTTAACGCATTGAATCCGTTTGTCCATAGAATGTTTGTGTTATACTCCGGTGATATTACACGTGTGTTGTTTTTTATTTCCGGTTTTGTTTTTGGTATTACATACCATGTAAACTCATTTCTTCTTTGTTTATGTTTCAAGAATTTACATATAAACATAAAATCTTCATATTTAACAACACATCGGTATAATTCATCATAACACTTTTCGGATTCATTCAAATGATTTTGTTCTTCCGTTTCATATGCACCATTCACAATATTTTCGGATTCTTTTCCGAAATACATTCCGGAATTTAATTCAATCGGTGATACAAGGTATAGTGATAATATCGTTTCACTATCTTTTGTTTTATATCTGTATGTATCAACCGTTCCGACTTTTTGCTTCATTAATCCGGTTAATTGCCATTTACGAAAATATGGACATATTCGTGATATTGTATTTCCGATTAGATATACAACACCTTTTCGTAAACGGAAAATTGTTGAAACATATTGTTGAAGTGCGTCCGGTTCCCTTTGCCCAAGATATGCACCGGATGATGATATGAATTCTTCATATATGATTCGTGTTACATCCGGAAACATAAGTGATTTATAACGTTCCGCAATTGATAACGCGTGACAATAACCAATTTTGAATCTATTAGAAATTTTACCGGTTTCAACATCTATGTTACATAAATATATACCTTTACGATACACATCAATACAATCATATTTTCCATTTGTCATTTCATAAATAGGTAAATCCGCAAAATATTGTACACAAAGTGAATCTTTGCAATCACTTTCATATCTCCGGAGGTATATAAACTTTTCATCACCTCCGGAATCTATCGCACATTGTACCGCGTTGCGTTTGGTCACATAACTTTTTCCGTTACTTCTAGCACCCATTAGAATGATATAGTTGGATTCTTTTTCAAGTGCTATTACCTTTTTTGGATTAATGAATTGTGGTTTTTTATTAGCCATTCAATGATATCCTTTCAACTCCAGTTATAATTGTTGATTCACCCGGTGCAAGTGTAATTGGTTCAACCATGTTTCCGGCTAGATAATATACAACTGCACTATTACTTGTTTTTGCCCATTCACTATAACCGGAATCGTAATAAAAATAATCCTGACCCGATTTATATATACCGAATGAATTAATTGTTACTGATTCTTCACCGGTGTTCTCAACGGTCATTGTGTAGCGCATTTCGGTTACATTATTATTAATCGAAAAATCTAATGAAACATCAAACCCTTCTAAATCTGTTAAAGGTAAACCGGCATTTGTATTACTGATATCACTAATTGGTGAGTGATATACTGCACCCTTAAAATTATCAAAACTTCTATTAGAAATTGCGCTTAAATAAGTATCATTTGTTTCATAACCGGCAACACCAACGGACACATCACTTCCCATACTTGACTTTACTGTAATATTTACATTTGGGTTATTTCTGTCAACATCCGGATATTCGTATATTGCATTTATTAATTTAAATAAATTAGTGTTAATCATTTGTGTTTCCTCCTATTTCATTATTTAATTTATAATTAGTTATTGAATTAAAACCACCACCACCGGAAACGGTTCCAAGTGTCCACTCACCATTTTCATTTACAATCGGAACTTTTCCGACATCTTCTGATGTGACAGATGGTAAACCGGAAATTGAAACATCACCAATTAATTCTTTCCCGTTTACCATTGGTTTGTTTAGTAAATCATTATAATTCATTCTTTTTTACCTCCTATCATTTCAAGTTTTGTTGATATTTCTGTAAGTGTTTTTACCAACTGTTGATTAAATTTATAATTCACATACATAAAATATCCACATACTACTACCGATAAACTACTATTAAGTATTAGATTAACAATATCGTTTAGATTCATTTTAACACCACCTTTTAATAAATACCATATGTTATTTGATTAACAATGTCATGCACCATATATTTATATATATCAATATCCTGATATAGTTCAACGGTATCTGCCACTAACTCACTCGATTTTGTGACACCGATATTTCCGTGTCTTTCAACCGTTATTGTTTCTTTATCGGTTAAATTTCTTGTTTCCGTGTTGCTTGAATCATATTCCAATTCGGATTCTAACCCGTGTTCTAATGTTGTTCTATCTGAATCCAAAAACGACGTGTCATATGTTGTTTTCTGTCCGGTTGTTACATCGCTACCGGAATTTGAAGTGGTATCGGTTCCGGCTTTTTCAAATTTATCCGTTCCGGTTTGCTTTAATTCACGCACGGTTGTTTCGGTTCCGTCAACATTCCACAATGGATTATACTCCGCAATCATTGCATTGTATAAATTCTGATAGTTATACATTTTTGATTCAAGTATATATGCGATTGTTTTTCTTAAATTATTATATGTTTCAATTGGTTTATCAATTGGATATTTATATACATCATAGAAAATTGTTCTATCATAATAATATACATATAGTAAATTATTGAAGTGTTTTTTTAATTCCTTTGTCCATTCATATTTTAACAATGGTGTTGTATGTTCAATATCATCATCATCATAATATATCAATTCATTAAAATAATTATTTGGTGGAAATAATCCTTGCTCATGATTTTCTAAAAAATACCCGATGATTCTATCATTCATTTTCAATCACCTCCATTGATGTTTCACGTGAAACATCCGAAAAATTCTCAACATTAAAACGTGGATTTAATGAAACATCAATTGATGTTCCGAACATATCATTTACCTTTTCTAAACCTTCAATTCTAGCTTTTAACATATCATCTAATGATATCAATAACAATTGATTATTTGATTCAATCTCATTTTCATTTACTTGTGCTTTTTTCGGATTGTACATCCTAACACCTAAATCACGGAACATCATTTCGATGATTTTATCACGTGCAATCAACCAATCATTAATTTTATCACCGATGTTTGTTTTATTAATATCTACACTTCGGAACTGTTGAACAATATTTGAATCCGTAACAATTTCACGTTCTCCAAGTGTTAATTTTTTGAAAAATGCTTTAATACTTTGAGCAACATTAGAATCATCCGTTGTTGGTACACTTGTTAATCTTTGATTAACAATATATATATCAATTGTTGATTCAATATCTGCCAGTAAACGTGCATATTTTCCAATAAATGATATCATTGAATTATCTGCTTTAATATAAAACACATAATCTTGCATGGTGGAATTATAAACAATTTCGCAATCATCATGTAATTTCCATGTTCTACTATTATTAACAACCGGATTCGCCCACACGCAATACTCGGGTTGATAGTATCTGTCCTGACCAAAAAGTGATGTGATTGGACACCATATATCACCGTTTGTTTCGGGAACAAAAACCGCGTGCCCGGTTAACATAAGATTCAATTCAATATCACGTGCCGTTGTTCCCGATGGTAAATTGTCATATTGAAATATATCCAATAAAATATTTAATATTTTAAAAAACCAATAATTATATCCGTTTTTAACTTTTGATACATCATACATTGAATGAATGTATTTTGTTAATCTAATTTCATCCATTATTTCACCACCTCATTATACATAAATTCCACTATCTAACATATCATATAATAGTGTTCGTTCTTCTTCCGTGATTGATAAACCATTTAAATCTAGTTTACTAGTGTCAATTTGTAGATATCCACTAAATGATGATACTTTTCCGGAAACGTTGGATAAATATCCATAATCCTGATAAAATGTTTTCGGTGTAAAATATTGTGGTGTTGTAAATATCAAATATGGATATCTAATACCCATTAATCCGGCAGTTGAACCAATATTGCCACTTCTTTGATAACTTGGTGATGCGTTCATCAATGAACTAGCAATACCAACAACATTTCCGGATATAGCACTACCAACGGCACCAAGTACACCATTAAACACACCCATATAATTTGCGCCCGATAGTGGAACCTGACACGCGATTGAACCGTTATATGATGCTATAACGTGCCATGCACCTTTACCAACTTGTGTTTGAATAAATGCCACACATTGACCGCTAAACACATCGCAATGATAAACAACTTTTATGTAACCATTCATACAATCATTTATATTAATATCTCTAATTCCTATAAATGGTAAATATATTTGTAGTTCTGTTCTATAATCCGCAAAGGTTTTGTAATATTCCGTAACATTAATTGAACCACAATCAATTTCATAATATGTTGTGTTTAACTTATAACCACCAACACCCGAATCCGTGTTACCTATAAGTATATGCGCACCGGCTTCATTAAAATTAAAAAACGGAACCATTGAAAGTGATATTATATTCTCCATTGGTGATGCTTGATTTTTGATAATATCATCAAAGAATCCACCCGGTGACCATAAATATGCGGAAAAATCTGCACATTGTTGTTCCGTAACATGATATATTGAACATAATCCAAGTGATGCTAAATTGATTGATGGTAAACCCGGAATTCCAACGGCTTCATCATATCGGTTAAAATATCCACCGCCACCACCGGAACCACCGGTTGGATAAACTCCATCATCTTCAATCGGTTCCTGACCATCTGCCCATGATGTACCCCAATATGTTAAACTGTTTCCGGCAATAAGTGACGAACCACCCCTTGAATAATTCTTTGCTTCTTCACCATCACGTTTTTTCAAGCCGAATGTAAATTGATAGAAATATGAATCATTATTGTCATCATATCCGGCAATTGGTGTTAAATATATCTCATTCAATAACATTCCGGGTTCATCATATGTATCAAAACCGCCACCATCATATATACCAATTACATTTCCGGTTGAATCGAAAGCGGCAAATTTAATCTGTAAAGCATCGGTTGTGTAAAAAACCCCACCAACCTCATGTTCAACTTCTGTTAAATTTACACCAACGGAAAACCCCGCCATATCATTAATGCTACCATAGGAACCTTCTTTTCCGGGGTCACATAAAAAATATGGTGTTGTGTTATCACCGTAAATCCAATTTATACCGGATGAAATTGCACCGGGTAAATAAACACCTTGCCATTGGTCTGTCATAAATGGAACAAGTGAACCGGTATCATAATCATATACACATTCTTGTGCATCTAGATGTCCGGTTTTTCCATTAATTCCGGATGAAAGTAATAATTCAACAAATTCTTGGTCTGTCATAGAACAACACCCCCTCCGCAATTAGCTAATATTAACGCATCACCGGTTGGAAAACCACCCGGAAATTTTTGTGTTGCCACCACTTTGTTTTCATACATTGGCACTTCTGAATCAAATTGATATGTATTATATGTACTTGATGAACGTAATGCAATCACATCCAAGTTTAATATTTGTGATTTATGCGACATTAAAACATCACATTCACAATCAATCATTATATTTCCGAATGTATCAATTGATTTTGAAGTGATGAAATAATATCGGTCAAATTGTCCGATATATAAATAATTACAATCACTAAAATCAACACTTGAATGTGATGATATATTAATTGTTGGATGTGTTATATCCGTTGTGATTTTAAAATTTCCGGATATTGTAAATTTTGATTCAATTGTTTTATTTAAAACGGTTTTATCACTTTTATTTAAATACCCAGTTATATTATATGCCATTTTATCACCTCATAAAATAATGGTGTGCATCATAAATTATATGATACACACCATTGATATCATATGATTATTCAGTTGGTGCTACAATTATTACGCATCCATTTTCTGATAAATCGTTTATGTACTGCGTGATGAAATCACGTGAGTGATTAGAATAATGGTCTATCGGATTATACCATGCACCGGACTTCTGCTTATTAAGACCAACCGCAATCGCTCTTCTATCTGCAATAACACCAATAACACCGGTAGCTTCAACTGGCACCGCAGTTCCACCGGCACCGGCTTTTTTATCTGATGATGGTATGATATTAATTGTTGTCATAGATTCATCATCTAGTATTTCATCACCGGAACCCTGCCAATATTCGACCTCCTGATAAAGTGGGAGTGAAACAAGTTCATTGTGGAACACATCACTTGAATAATTTGTGTCATACGCACTAATGAATGAAGTATTTAAAAATACGTGCATATTATCGCGTGATGTTGAGCGAAGAACATCTTCCGTTACATTGTAAAGATATGACGGTTTTCCCATAAATCTAATGAGATTACGAATCATTCTACCGGCATAACGTAGAAATGTTGGTGAATTCATCGCGCTCTTATAATCGGTTACGGTATTATCATTCGGATATGCTTCATTGTACATTGAAAGAAGATTTACAACACCATTTTCGTTTTTAATCTTTTCTGCAACAAAGTTACAAATGCACATATGTGACATATTGTTGATTGACATAGTCACACAATCCGTCATAGTTTCGATAATTCCATTAAAGAAATTGTTCATATCTTCAAAACTAACAAAAGCACTTTCCAACTGATAGTCGGGTATTGTAACAAACCAACGTGCGGAGTCCATTCCATCAACAAAGTATTTACATTCAATTTCCGGAATTTTTACGGATGCGAATTTACTTTCAAAGTTTTCCTCGCCAATATTCCACGCATCATTTTCGATTGCTTCAACCGGTTTTACCGTTATCTTCTGAAGAATTGCACCGAACTCAAATGAATCCATGAAAAGATTAGGGAATTCAATTTCAAGGTCAAGTGTTCTCAACACCGTTTTTCCAATTCTATCAACAAGTGCCTTTACGAATATATCTTTATTATTGTCACTTGAAAGAACTGTATCACCAAGTGAAATTAATCCGGTCATGTCGTGAACTTCGACACCATCGGCACCCCAAAATTCCGCGTTGATATCATTGAGAATTGCATAAATCTGATTAACTTTCATTTTCTTTTCTCCTTTTCTTTTAATTTGTAGGGATAAACATAATAAATCAAATGATGGTTCAAGTTAAAAGAGTATACCTCCATAATTATTTTTATTAAGGGTTTAACCATCTATGTTAAGTATACATAAATATTATGATGTGTCAATACTCAACGGTATACACCCCATAGTATCAATGTGCTACTAACCATAGTATCAATGTGCTACTAACCATAGTATCGAAGTGCTACTAAGTCCATAAAAACACCGGACGTCTGCGAGGGATGGACATAGTTCTTT
>AUXO013864764.1_pt1 | contig 12060 bp, 10 predicted proteins | sample 768731 | NCBI WGS metagenome assembly AUXO01 (sample SAMN02715735, study PRJNA202380) | gut metagenome | biome: sheep rumen | host: Ovis aries | place: New Zealand: Palmerston North | reverse complement strand
CGGGTTGTTGACCGAAACCGCCTTGCTGCCCAAACGCAGGCTGCTGGTTTAAGCTGCCCGGTTGACCAAAACCGGGTTGTTGGCCAAATCCGGTATTCCCTGTTCTGTTTGGTCTCACATTCTGCTGTGCACTATTCTGTTCCTGTGCAGGCTTTTCAGCTGTGTTTTTTTTCTTTCCCTGCTTTTTAGCTTCTTTCTGCCTCTTATAAGCCTCAGCATTTGCCTTACTGTAATGCTGCATCAGCCAGAACCAGGTGATTTCTTTATCACCCAGCAGCCTTTTATAAGATCCTTCCTCTTCGACATTGTCACCTTGAGGTGTGCTGTTCGGTACATTAAAATCAAAATTGTCAGCCATACTGTCTCCTTACTCTGCATTTAGGACCACATTTTTGATGTGATCTGGTGTTCCATTGGTATTTTACCGAGTCCAAACGCATCAAACCATATCTGAATCGTATAGGACACTTTAACTGTCACTTCTTCTTTCGATGAGGTAACTGTAAAGTTTAATCCCGATACCCCGTCTTTTATCCCTAACCGAATCAGTTTCTCATTCGCTTTACTCTCATCTCCTCCCGAAAAAAAGCCAATGAAACGATTTTTTACGGTATTTACATCTTGAGAATCGTACCATTTTGTCGAGCTGGAATAGTACTGATCGTTAAATGAACGTAATACATCTGTCATCATATCTGAAAAACCGCTCCAGAATTCATCCCCATTCAACACAGATGTATATCTTTCATTTGTATAGGAATCCAGAGACAGGCTTTTTGTCGACTGGACCAGGGCATGCGTGATCTCGTTCTCAGCAATGTTCACGACAAACAGACCGTAAACATACATGACTACCAAGATGAACATTGGCAGTACAATACTGATTTCCAGCATTATTGCTCCATCTGATGACTCTCTGATCTTTTTCAAACCGCTGCCTCCACTGATGTCCCGATTCAATACGCCACGAATCGGGTTTGCGACACGTTATAAGGTCCTGACAATTTGTCAATCTTGAACATGGAATTCAAGTTGTAACTTGCGGTGCCCTCAATTCCTGTATATGCCTTGTTCAAATCAAAATCAGGCTTATAAAGCGTTGATTCCATTGTGACCAGATTCTGCAGTCTCTTTATAAGATGATCTTCACTGACAGACATCAGCATCAGGACCAGAACATGCTGGTTATAATCCATCTTATATGTCCCTTTCCCACTGACTTCACCGAAATGATTCTTCAGAGCATCTTTCGCCGCCTGTTTGGATCCGCTTCCTATGCCTGCATTGTCTACAAAGAATTGTGCCAGTTCAAGAGCTCCCTGCGGCGTCAAATACACTGTTTCTTTTTTAAAATAGGCATCGCCCCCATTTACAAGAACAAGCGCATCGATAAATGGTTCTACAAGGATAATGATTAAATAAACTACCCATCCGGCAATAGTTGCCGCAGCTGCTTCTGCTTTCACCGTTGGATTATTGAAGACCGGGATTATATCTAAAACAAGCCTCATTAAGTACAGGTTTATAAAAGTTGCAGTCTGATTACTTAGTTCATTACAACCTCCCTGAAGCAAATATTCTACTTCCGCTCCACGGAATGCCTTGTCTCCTCCTGATCCTGTACTCACATTCGCCAAGTCACTTAAGGCTCCCGAAAATCCATTGGTTGATACACCTCCGGCTTTAGTAAACAGATCATTAAAGGAATACCCTGAAATCCCGCTATCTGTGTATGTTGTTCTGCTCGGACAATTATATAGGCCATACAGCCCAAGGAAGAAGATTTCGTACAGATTAGACTTACCGGATACCAGCATTCCTATATTCCACGCAAACGTTCCAATCCAAGTAACAATACTTGCGAAAAAGCATGAAATCCCAGTAATAAAATCTCCCAGTGCAGTTACAAGGCCTATTATTCTTTTGATCGGATCGGGTTCCGTTGTTGAATTAATAAATGTCTTTCCTGCCTCACATACTTTCTGAATTGCGCTAATAATAAAGCCGCTTGTCATACTTTCGTCACTATATTTACTTAAAACAGCTGCGTCCAAAGAGCCATCATAAATCAATTGGACATTCAACATCTCTGTAACAACATCCAACAAATCAAGAAGTCTCCCCTTTTGTTTTGAAATATCCGATTGTTGTGCTAATCTGTCAAATACATTATTCAAAGAGCCTGTGTTGCTTAAATTAACACTATCCATCATATCGTTTATTTCATCGAATCGAGAAGAAAAACCATCTCCATCCACATTTGTATTTTTGTCGATATAATACTTGTCGTCATCACGTTCCGCCGGGGGTTCGGTGCATACGACATTCGCTATGTATCCCTTCTGTTTCTCGTATTTTTTCCTGATTTCGTTAATATCCTCTTCAAATGATTCCTGATCAGCAATCTGCCCCATGGTTGTGAAGATTTGATCATAAACAAAGGTAATAAATTCTCCATCTGTAGTGGTACACTGTTCACTAAGTGTGCCGTAATCCTCCTCTAACGAAATTCCGCTCTCTGTCACATCTTTTGACATAGTACTGAGAGCTTTATAAATACTTTTGATATCCTCCCTCAACGTGTTAATAGAGTTAGAACAAGCGGCTGCCGAGTCCTTAAAGTTGTCACGTGCACTATTACACTCAGTAATAGCATCTATTACTGGCTGTTTAGTATATATCGCTGATTCATCTTCATTCTCTTGAAGAGCATCTTTTGCTTCATTTAGTTTATCTACAAGATTGTCTGCCTTATTATAAAAAGAGTCGCAATTTGATTCATATGAATTCCTATCACTTTCGTACTTGGGATAATCCTCTAAGTATTCCTTTACCGCTTCTAGCACTTTAGCTGCCGATTTTGCAGCTCTAGCCAATTTATCTGTGTTATCGACCAGTTTATTAAAGTCTTCCATATTAAACTTTTTATAAAGGTCTTCAAGAAACTTATCCACATGCAGGAAATCTTCCCCCGCCTTAATGCCGGCACTAATTTCGCTGAATTCCAATGCCTGCTGCACGAAAACCTCTTTGTCCGAAAGAGGGAATCGCCCTTTCGCGGATACGGTTTTCATTGTAATGCTGTTTGATAAAGTTGACGCGTTCATTTCCAGATACTTTTTATAGCTATCTGCCGGGTTTCTTTCCTGTGTCGTTGCAATCAGCCCAAACCGTTCGTCCAAATATGAATCAAAGTCAGCTTCTGCAGAGAGTCCGGCGCTGTCCATGATTTCATTGACAAGTTCATATGCATGCTGATACCTTGCCGATTCCACAAGAAGCAGTGCCATTGATAAAAACGGAAGCATGATGAATACCAAAAACAGGGAAATAACACCCTTTGTTCCATTTATATACTGATGGAAAAATACTCTGAAACGTCGCTTTATTCTGTAAAACTGCTTTTTCCAGTTTTTCATTTCCATGCTCCTTATGCTTTAATGAAACAATCCCCAGACCGTGCTCAATAACTCTATTGTGGTATTAACAAGTTTAAGAAGCGGAAAAGCACCCCCAAGTTCTTCCATTCCCCAATTTGTCAACTTGACCATATTGACATAATGTGATATATCGACGCCTTCCACATATACAGTGCTTTCAAGCATTTGCATATCCGATAGTCCAATGAGCTCAAGAGCTCCTCCCAACAGAAAAGTATACTTTTGTCTTACTGTGATCTCGTAATGGCATCGTCCAATATCAGATGTCACTGGGTGGATTATAACTTTTGCGCCGCCACCGGTAGCTTTTGCCAATGACGTCTCAGGAAGTCTGCTATTAGCCAGTACTTGTGCTTTCGATTCATTTCTTGCCTTTAGTGACGAAGCATTACTGAACAGATAGCGGTAATGTCCTAAGTTCTCTATGTCTGCGTTAGAAAGAACTGTTGCGTCTCTAACATCCCTGAATTTGTAGGACTGGGCGACTTCTTCCGCGACCTGATTTGCTACTATCGAGACAACTTCCCGTTGATAAAGGAAAAAGCCAAAAGAAATCAGGAAGATCATAACGATCATGCAGACAGTAACTCCGAAAACGCCTTCCAGCATAATGGCGCTTCCAGATTCATCATTTTTTATTTTTTCAAGCATAGCCTCTCCCTTCCGATCCGGCTGATAAGTAATATCTGCAAAATCATTTCTTAAGATGAAGGGTTATAATCTGCCAGTTATTTGCCTCCGTTTCCACAAAACAGCTGGAAGCATCATTAAAATAATCAGCCGCCATAAACTGGTAATCTATTCCCAGTTCTCCGTCTTTATTAATAAAGCCCCACTTATCGCCGTTACTTACAGCGGCCAGCCCGTTTGAAAAGCTCATTGCCTTATTAAATGCAGGTGCGATCACAACTTCTCCATTGAGATTCGCAAACCCCCACTTTCCGTCTTTCTTAAAAGCGAATATCCCGTCTTCTGTGAGTATATCTACCTCGTCTGCCGAAAATCCTTCTATAGCCTTGTTCTCAGCATCAAAGATCTGATAACCGTTTCCTGTATTCGCCAGCATACAATCACGTACTCTCCATACCCCATTGCCATTCATGACAATATCTTTATAGATCGTGTCAGATACCTTCTTGCCTTCTGCATCTATAAAATACATACCTTCTTCAGTCTTTACAGGCGCGACGCCGCCTTTAAAGGCTCCGGCCTTTTCATATTCACCGAACAGATAATCCCCAAGTCCATTGTAATATCCGTATTTTCCGTCTTTTTTGATGCAGATCTTTTCTTCAGAAAGAATACCTGCTCCCTCCGGCATAACGGAGAAAATACCGTGCACAACCTTTTTGTCATCGATCAGGACAACACGATCATTCATGACCTGAAGGCGTTTGCCGTTATCTCCGACGCTGTATGCCTCATCGACGCCTTTATTACTGGTGCTTGAACCGGTCGCGGTTACATATCCCCACATATCGCCGTTCTTAACTGCATAATAGCTATTGGAATAAGGACGGACCATCGAATAACTGTTCCAGTTTGTCTCGAATCCATAGGTAACACTGAGTTCAAGTTTCTTCAGTTCTTCAGATTCAATTCCTGCCGCTTTTGCCTTTTCCACATACTTATTTGCCTGATAATAACTGCCATTATCAACCGATAATGTGATGGCTTTAATATAAAAATTCTGATTATTCGGATAATGGTCAGCCGCCTCTACTGCGGCATTTACATAATCTTCCAGAATATCTTCGTCTTCTTCAAAACGTAGTTGATAGACCTCCAACAACGTAGTGCGAACATCTTCACTGTCTTTGAGGGTGAGGGCCTGTTTATATTCGTTTATTGCCAGTTGATAGAGCCCGCGCTCCGTATAATTCCGCCCGTTGGCAATATGATTGTTATAGTCTGCAATTTCTCTGGAAAGACTTGCGCCTCCAAATCCGTAATAACTTGCAGCCCAGCCGCCTCCGATCAAAAAAACCAATATGAGTGTTGTCAAAATCCTTGTCTTATTCAAACTGTTTTCCCCTCAGGATCTATCAACCGACCCCCAATATAACAACGGTATAAAAACCCGCAAGAATGAACGGGCCCATAGGAATAGAATCCTTTATGCTTTTTTTCTTTGTTAACAATAGCGCCCCTGATACAAGCGCACAAAACAACATCGAAAACAACAATGTAAATACAGCTGTATGGATGCCGCACAAAAAGCCAAGTGATGTAAAGAACTTTATATCGCCGTATCCTATACCTCCATGAGTTATCCAGGAAGAGATCATCAGGAAGGAGAAGCATACGCCTGCACTGATCACGGAACTCAAGAGACCGGAAAAGGCAAGTTCTTTATACAGATATAATTCCATTACAAAAAAAACTAATCTGGCTGCAAAAAATATAACAGAGCAATAATTTGGTATGATATGAGCATTAATATCCGTTACAACTACGATACTGAGAACTGAAAATACTATTACAATTTTCAGAATAGCAATTAACGTGACCTCCTCCTGTGTTAAGAACACAATCAAAGCCGCACTCCCCGCCAGGGCTGAGCACAATACAATAGTCGCTATTCCCCGTGTTCCTTTGGTAATATACATACCAGGTGTCTTCTCTTCAGGAAGATGTCTATAAACAACAAAGTAATTTGTTAACGCAGTTGAAGCAGCCCATAATAAAATCCAGACAATAATCATAGTTATTTAGTTCTTTTGTCATGTCTGTGCAGGATTAAGAATCATTTTTCCTGCACAGACAACTCTTAGTCAGTTAGCACTCTCCGCCATGATTTAGTTTGGTTTAGCCGAGAGAATTCAGAAAATTCTGAACCATGTTCGAAACTGTAGTCATTGCTCCTCTGGACAATGTCAGGAACAGACCTGCAAGGACAACAACAATACCGATGATCAGCAGCATCGATACAAAATTCGTGTCTCCGCGCTCAGAATCTCTAAGGTCGCAAGCCGCACAAATAAGCATGACATAAATCCCACTGAGACAATTCTTAATAGTTTCCATTTTTTCTCCTTTCTGTACTGTAATACTACAATAGCTTATTTATCCAAATAGCGAGCCTCCAAAGGCTGCTGCAAGGATTATGATTATTATGCCGAAAAAAATCAGCATGATCGGCATCAAAAGCTTGGTGGCAGCTTTTTCACCGCTCTGAAGCATTTTTTGCCTCTTAAATGCCCATAACTCTGACGATTGATTTGTCAGAAAAATCGTCAGTTCTCCGCCGCCCTTTTCCATGCTTTGGATCATGGCACTGGTAAACTTTCGGATGTCGGCAGAATTGGAAAGCCTCGCAAACTCCATGAAGGCATCTGTATCAGACATTCCCTGTGCCATGTTATCACAGGACATTCGAATCAGTTTATATAGCGCCCCGTCACTGTTTTTCCCAACAAGTTTCCATGCGTCACGAAGCACCATGCCTGAGTTGATGAGAACAGCTAAAGAAGAAACAACGTCTGCAAGTTGATTCTCACACTCTTCCGTTCGGTCCTTCACCTTTGTAGCCATATTGGTCAGAAGTGAATAGACCATATAAATTGTCATAAAAAGGCCGGCAGCAATGATGTAATACCAGAATGCATACAGAATGCCGCTCAGAAGCATTGTGACAGCCGGCATTAAAAAGCCAAGAGTTACGGCGCCTGCCCAGGAGACATTTGCATAGTACTCAGCATATTGAGACGGATACAGCATTCCTGCCTGTTGCTTCATCTCCATTGCCCGCTTTCCTTTGAATCTGAACAGCCTTCCCGAACTCCACACAAGCCCTGCTCCGTAAAGATCGTGAAGAGGGAAATCTCCTCCATCCAGATTCATCACCATCTTGTCATATTTTTTCCCTCTGAACAGCTGAACCAGAAAGATCAATGACAAAACAGTCCCGATTCCCATGATTATATAGCGAAGCATTTGCTTATCCTTTCACATCCATGATTTTCTGTCCCATTTTATATGCTGCAAAAAACAACCCAATTGCAATAGTGATCGCAATGACGCCAACAGGCGACGAAAACCCTTTTGCAAAAGAAGAACTCATCATTCGGAGCATGAGCACCAGCACAACCGGAATCAGCATCATTACGTCAAACTGCGTTTTGTTAGAAGTCAACGCCGTTTCTATTTCCTGTCCGATCGATATTTTTTCGCTTATAATATCGCTGGTCCTTCTGACAACGTCCTTCAGATTACCTCCGGTCCGAAAGCACATCGAAAAGACCAGTCCAAAGTTTTGTATGTCGGGATTATTACTTCTGTTTCCGAGGGATGTCATCATCTCTTCAATGTCAATGCCGTTATGGAGACCATTCATCATCTCTTCGACTTCTTTGACAATGTAGGCACTATCAGAAAACTGTAATTTCAGATCATGATAGGCGCTTGATAGAGACTCCGTCATGTTCATGCCGCTCGAAAGAGCAACTGACAACGCCGATAAAAAGCTTTGAAATTGCATGGTAAGCTCATCGATCCTGCTGTCCCTCAGCCCTTTTTCGCGTATCGGGATAAAAATCACCCCGGCTATAATACCGACCACAACAAAAATCACAACGTTGCAGACTAGTGTTGCCTGCGTTGCAAATCCTTCTTCGTCCAAAAACTGATTCCCATAGAAAATGAGTCCGCAAATACCACCCACTATAAAAGCGCCAAGAAAATTCAATAACTTCTCGCCCTTGTCCATATAGTAGACTCTGTAATTCAACATGGGCGTGTTCAGTTTCGAAGGAATAAACTCTGGTTCTTTCTCTCTTTTTGCCATAAATGTATTCCTCAAATCTCCTTGTATATGCCTGCCAACAGAAGCTTATGCCTGTTGACCATTTGGTTGCCTGTCCTCCTAAGAGACCCCGATACCTTTTCCAAAGTAGAGTTCTCATCCTCCTCGAATTTATACAGTGGATTCAGCTGTATCTCGCCATCCTTCATATCCAGGACTTCTGTGATCTCCATAGTCTTACGTGAGTGGTCCCTTAGTCTTGAAAGAAATATGATAATATCCAAAGCGGATGCGATCTGCTGGCGGATCGCGCTCAAAGGCATTTCGACCGCACCTTGCAGAACCATTGTTTCCAGACGGGACAGCATGTCCTTTGTTGAGTTTGCATGTCCTGTGGATAGGGAGCCGTCATGGCCGGTGTTCATTGCCTGCAGCATGTCCAACGCCTCGCCGCCTCGAACTTCACCCACGACAATCCGTTCAGGTCTCATTCGGAGCGAAGCTTTGATCAAATCCTGCATCCTGACAGCACCAACGCCTGAACTATTGGCATTACGCGTCTCCAGACTCACAAGATTATCTACATGAGCAATCTGCAGCTCCGCAGAGTCCTCGATCGTGATAACGCGCTCGTCAGTAGGTATGTAATTGGACAACGCATTCAGGAAAGTTGTCTTCCCTGAGCCGGTACCTCCTGCTATGAAAATATTGTATTTTGCTTTTACAAACATCCCCAAAACCTCAGCGATCTCCGGGGTTATAGATTTATACTTGATCAGCTGTTCTATTGTCATCGGACTTTTTGAAAACTTACGGATCGTAACGACCGGTCCGACTAAAGAGATCGGTGGAAGCACAACATTGACACGTGATCCGTCCTGTAATCTGGTATCAACAATAGGACTTGCCTGGCTGACCTCTCGCCCCGCTGAACCAACAATCCTCTGGATGACATCCTCCAAACGCTTCTCGCTCGGAAAAGTCTTATTGATCCTCTTGACACGGCCGGCTTGCTCAATAAAGATGTTCTTTGGTCCGTTGATCATGACTTCGGTAATGGAGTTATCCTTCATAATCGAATCCAGGACTCCCAATCCTCTTATGGAACTGAAAACCTGCTGGACCATATCAACTTTCTCAGAAATCTTACAGTATTCGCCGTTCAGACGCTGAGTAATCAGTTCTTCGATTTTCATCTCCAACTGATCGTCTGTATAATTACTAAGAGTCAGGTTCTGCGTTACAAAACGCCATACATCTTCGACAAGCTGCTGTTGTCTTTCTTCTGTCATAACTGCACACTCTCGCTATCAAGTCTCTGCCGCCAAAACGAATTCGATGGCAATTGAACTAAATAATACTGCTCATGACCGGGTTTTCGCTGATAATACGGATTAACTCATCAGGTGCGGCATTTTCAATTCTTCCTACGCCGCCTGCTTCAGCAAATATCGTATTCTCCACCTTACGTCCCGTTTTGCTGCTGAATCGGTTGTAGACCAGAACAGTTCTGCATTCCAGCAGATTCTGGTTTTCCTTTGACAGCATTTCTAAAGATTCAGATATTCTTTTCAGCTTGACATTGCACTGGGCGGAGCCATCAGCTACCATGACTACTGTATCCGACCTGCTCATCTGCTGCATTGTTTTGCTTCCGAATCCGAACTGCATGTCCACTACAATCACCTCAAACAGGTTGCTTTCTGCCAGATAGCCAAAAAGTAACTCCGTCCGCTCAGCGTTCATATCCTGCATATCTAATGCTGAAGGTGATGCTGAGTAATAATAGACGCCACTCGAATCCTGCCGCATTGAGCTTTCTATTCTTGTCTTTGAAGACTGATTGTCGATTTCAAGAGCATATATTACCTTACTGAAATCACCCTTTCCTTCACCATTAAAGAACAAGTCAGACGATCCAAATTCTTCCAAGTTGAGATAAAGGACGCTGTTCCCTTTTTGAGCAAGAAATCTTGCAAACGCCGCTGCAATCGTTGAGCATCCCACCCCTCCTGCGGCGGGAAAGAATGTAATAATAGTCTTTTGGGCAGCTAAATCTGAACTTGTCTTGACGCCACTGCTTTCTGCCTGAATGGAATACACTTCCATCAGGTCACTATATAATGCCTGTACCGACTGATACTTGCAGATTGCAGGTTTTCCGTCGATGGAATCGATTCCTTTATCTGCGACAAGCAGCGCAAGTATGCACCTTCTCGGAAGTTCAAACTGATCGGGAACGATATCCTCTTCCACAAGAATGATATTGGCCTTTATCTCATTTGCCTTTTTTAAGGCCGCGTCGAAATCGGTATAAAGGGACAGATTTAGCCGTCCCTTATACCGTTCCTGCATAATTGCTTCGAAGCGATGCAGATATTCTTTATCTTCCGATACAACAACTACTTTAATTCTCACTGCTCTTTTTCCTCTTCCTCTTCCTCATCCTTCTTTTTACGTTTTGCAATGATGAAGAAGATACCTCCGGCTGCCGCTGCAGCCGCAAGAATAGATGACCAGAACAATCTGGTGTTTGCATACCAGCGAACAAGAATATTCGTCGATACAGTGATATTGTGTACGAAATCATAGTTCGGATCGAAAGTATACTCAGACTTCTCGTCAATATACTCTGTGTCCGTTGTATTGCCTGCAAGATCCGTCGCCACGATCCGGACATTCTGGTTCATGCCCTGCCCCAGTTTGACGGAATTTGAATAGTTGATCAGATCTTCAAAGTTATCCGTTTCGAGGACAAGCTCTCCATTCACATAAACGCTTACTTTCTGCAGCCCCAGTGCATCAAACACAGTAAAGCTGACATCCTGTTCAGCAGCGTTTACAATGGGTTTTTCCAGACCAACAACTGAGGATATCTCAGGAGCAGTACGGTCTACACGGAAAACAATTGCTCCATCTTCGTAGTTCAGTGTCTCAGGGGTGTTACCTGCTCCGTCCACGGAAGAAACAGTGATCCTGTAAACACCATCTTCGATAAAGTTAGAAGGGTCAATTGTATACGTATACTCATACCATCCGCTCTTACCTGTTTCCATATTGTAATTGCTGGAAGGATTAATACTATAAACAACACTGCTTATAGGTGTACCGTCTCTTGTAATCTCAACTTTAATCTTTTCAAAATCCAGTTTGTCCGGGTTGATTTCAGTGATAACAATGTCATCTGTAACTTCCTTCACATACTGATTCTGCAGCTTTCTGAGATAGTCCTCATATACATATATCGAACCGAATCGATTGATCGTAAAAGTAGCTTTTTTCTCAGAAACATTGCCTGCCAAATCCGTTATGGAAACAGTCAGCGTGTAGATACCATCGTTCTCCTGTTTCTTCTCAAAAGTATCGAACACTCCGCTGCCGCCGCGTCCATTAGTCTTAATGGCAGTGATAAACTTTTCAGTAACATCCTTATCCTTCTCGCCGTTTCTGGTACGTGTCAGCTTGATAGAATAGTTTTCGAAGTGCTCGTCATCGAAGCTTACACCAGGCTTTGCCTCACCCTTATAGGATTTTCCGTCTTCAACACCTATAATCTCCGGTTCTTTGATAGTCTGGTCGATTGTAAATGACTTAGCCGCTGCCGAGTCTCCATAACTCGCACCTGTATCATCATTACCGGCTTTATCCTTAACTTTGACGTCAAAAGTATAATCGCCGTCCCTGTCATATGTGATCGTAGCGTAATGATCATCCCCGCTGCTGGACCAACTTACATTCGGAATCGCGATGTCAGTCCCCTCATCGGTTGCTGTTCTTGTAAAGGTCACGCGGTCTACATCAAAATTGTGCTCTACAATCCTTACTGTCTGCACACGTGCATTCTTAAAATAGCGTCCGTTCGCGACGGCATTGTTA
>AUXO017941861.1_pt1 | contig 12061 bp, 11 predicted proteins | sample 768731 | NCBI WGS metagenome assembly AUXO01 (sample SAMN02715735, study PRJNA202380) | gut metagenome | biome: sheep rumen | host: Ovis aries | place: New Zealand: Palmerston North | reverse complement strand
GTATTTCAACCTCCAAGTCCACAAAATAGTCACCCTTCAAGATATCTTTGTCCACCTTTCCTATACCACAAGCCACTCCATCCTCAAAATATGGTTCACCCGACCTCGGGAATGGTCCATCCGTATGCTCAGCAGTAAGATGCCATGCCACCCAATTGGGACACTTTGTGTCATTGTTGTATGACGTGATATAACCTATTCGAGTGAGGAGATGATTTTCTTTGGCATAAATTATTGGAATTAAAAGATTATCCGATTCCTTTTTCGGTCTGCACGACAAAACAAATAAGACACCCCAAAAGAACAATAAGAACGAATGCTTAACGAACATAAAACTATTTCAGATACGGCTTAATTACATCAATACTCCATGCATAATTCAGATTTGCTTGCGAGCCATCAACAAATGTGCCAGAAGTAATCCCGATAGCCTCGCCATATTCATTTATAAGTGCCCCACCGCTGCTTCCATGATCAATCAGTGCATTTATTTGCATCAGATTTGCATCTCGCCATTGTGAAACTTCTCCTGACGAGAAAGTGTTTTCCAAACCTCTCGGACTACCTATTGCATACACCTTTTCTCCTATTTGGGGTTTCGATTTCGCGATTGGTAAGTAATTGGTTTTATGACAATTCACCTGAAATAAAATAAAGTCTTCATCATCACTTCGAGCAACCACCTTGGATACGTTATAGACATCATCTCTTCCCAACAGTTTTATCTTCTCCAAACCAATTTCCGTACCCCTAAACACATGATAATTACTAACAGCAAGCCCGTCATTGCTGATGAAAAAACCAGAGCCTTGGTAGCCTTTTGTGCCATCGCTCGTGAAGACCATGAAAACCGCTGTTGCGTATTTATCAAAAATTTCTTGCCCCTCCATCTTATGCGGCGACGCAGTATTCGTTCCTCTCTCATTTCCTCCCCGCTCTTTTCTTTTTTCCACCACAGAAGAAAGTGCTTGCTGCCTAGAGGAACGACGTGATGGCGCAGATTTTCTACATCCCGCAAGAAATTGCAGAATAAGGAGTCCCATTATACTATATAAAAGTGATTTCCTCATAATTTAGAGTCAGTTGAAGGTTTGTCTATCTTTGGAATTATTTGAATGATAAAGCGTTTGTTATTCTCTTCTATAATCATATCTCTATTTCTTCCATTGAAACCACTCCCAGCAATGATTATTTCAGTATTACTCTCACGAAAATTGAGATGCTTCCATCTAAGATATAACGCAAGAGCACGTCGATAGCTCAACATGTACATTTCAATGTTATCAGGGTTGAATGTACGGGATTTCAAGTGTTCATACGGAATGGCAGCAGTACCTTCTATTACAAGTTGGTATTGAAATTGCTTATTTGTACTATTCAGAGAATCCAATATATTCTTCAAATCTTTTCCAACCGCATCAACTTTTTCCAAATACTCTTCTTTTATTATATCTTGATTAGGCTGAAAAATTTCGACTCCAACGAAATCCCTTGCATAGAACATTCTTTTATCTTCATCAAATTCCAAAGAAGTAGCATTAGACAAAGTATGAAACTGTTCTTGCAACCTCAGCACTTGCTTCTGCTGCTCGATTGTCACGTTTGCCCTTTTTAGGGCATCAGCAAGTTGCCGATTAACGGATCCCATCGCTATCACAACAACAACAAAAAGAACCAACATGGCAAAGAACAGGCTAGTCATTAAATCAGAATAGCTTGTCCAAAATAAAGATTTTCTATTTCCACTGTCAGCCATAGGCACTTATGATCTCAATATTTGCAACAGTAGTAATCCTATCAGCACTAAAAACGAACCCAAAGTACATGCTGGCACGAAATAAAGTTTCAATTTAGTTTCCCAAACTTTCTCATGCCGAGATTGTGTGCCGCCTTCCATCACATGAGATGGCATTTGAGGCATCATCATTGTTGGCTGTGGTCTTCTTTCCAACTTCAGAAGAGTTTGATTAAGCCTTTCAACTACTTTCACCATATCAGATAAGGCTTGCATCTGATTGGGGACATTCTGTAACTTCTGAATGATTATCTCATGTTGTTCTTTCAATGCGTTCTCAAATAACTGGTTTTGGGTAGATAACATCTCTCTGATAGTCGAATTCTGTTCCTCAAACGCCGTCTTAATGCCATTTGTTCCATCTGTAAAAATATCTTTTATTCCAGCGAATGGGTTCTCTATTTGTCCTATTTTCTCATCTATAGACACTTTCTGATTATGCAGACTATCCAATAGAGCCTGCTGTTGTTCCTCTATTAGCTCTTGAATTCTTTGATTCTGAGATTGGAAAACTCTCGTTAAATCATCAAGGCTGTTTCTAAGGCTATCACCCATATTTGACAGAGCATCCTGCAAAACTGAATCCAAAGAGGACATCTGTTGTCGCATTATGCCTTGACGATCTCTCACATATTCTATTTCGCCTTTGAAATAGTTTCCCAATTCCTCGAACAATCGGGTTCTATGTTCTATGTCACCTAGTTTGGCATTCAGCTCTACAACCTTGCTAATATAGGTTTCAGAATCTGCTAATATATTGAAGAGATTTTCAAGTTCATCAGTACACCCTTGAAGACGGTCATATACTTCTATATTAGCCTTGGCTATTTTTGTTATTTTTATTTTTTCAATCGCTGCAAGCAACTTCACCTGCCCCTCATAATTGCTGTTGACCGTGCTCAGAGTATCCTTTAGTTCCTTTGTGTTTTCGGCAAAAGAACTGTTAAACTCATTTAAGTCCTGAGTCATTTTAAGGATGGCACCAGTGATATCATCGCTTAATTTGGACATCAGCTCTGTTTGAATCCAAGTCAAAAAACGATTCTTATTCTTAACCATCAGAGACCTGGCTTCAGTAAAATGCCCTGTGGATTGCTTTGTAAAATATACGCCACACAGACTAGCAGCCATTGCAATACCAACATCAGTAAGTAGTATCTTTATACCAGATGAATTCATATTGGCTCCAGCAAGGAGACCCGCCAAATCCTTCCACGCAAACATTACAACACCAAAGGCAATGCCAAATATGGTAGCAATCAACCCAAGGTACAAGGGGATGGAAAGCATTGTGTCAATTTCATCCTCTAATGCTTTGGAGTTACGATCTACTATCTCCTTTAGAATATGATAATCAAAGGTTTTATTCTTGTTTTTTGCTAGATATGAATTTATATCGTCAAGCGTCTCCTTAAATTCTCCCGTGGCCTCTTCACTATATATCGAAGTAGAGTCATTTGTTTTGACAACTAGACAATCTGCACCAGAGGGAAATAATGTTTTAATCTTTTCAATGCGCTTCTCATTCTTCTTATAAGATATGCACTGCCAGATGATAACAGCGAAAACTATTATAGAAACGACAAGATATTGTATAGCCATATTTAGATTCTTGTAAGTTTAATTTCTGCTTTTTCTACTATGATTAGTTCACCTGAACTTGTCAGGGTTGCTTTCCCCCACTTTCCAGGTGCAATGTTATTTCCTTGGGAATGTTCCTCTATAATATTACAAAATGGTAATAGTATAGAATCTCTATTAGAGCATGCTTCTTTGACATGTCCCTTCTCAATATTGAATTGAAAGGCGCAATTGCGATCATTCCCAATCCTTGCTTGATAGTAGGCATCATCAGAATTTGTTTCCATCAATTTATCCCCATCAACTTGAAAATATTTAATGTCACCTGAAACACTTTCTATATTGGGAATAAATTGTTCGAGTTGCTTTTGAAGTTCTAGATTTTTCTTTTTTAGCCCATTAATTTCATTTCCTTGATCTCGTTGAAGTTTCCGATAAGCATCATCTTTCTTGGAAAGCGTTTGATTGAATTCGATTTCCTTCTGTTCGAACTCTTTTCTTTCCATTTCATGAAATCGCCTTTCTTCCTCATTTTTTTGGGAGAGATTATCAACTTCTTTCGTCAATGTTCCAATTTCCTTATCCTTCTGGGCAATTTTTTCTTCTTGTGCCTCGTAATCCCTTTTACATTGTTCTAATTGCTTTTCTAGTTCCTTTATTTTCTTATCCTTCTCTAAATTATCATTCACAAATCCTTGATACATCTCACCTCTGGGGGATACAGCAGCTCGGTCTGAGATTATGGCATTAAACGAAGATGGACATAATTCTTGAATAGCCTTTAAAACGAAAGAGGCATCCTTGTAATTCGTCGGTTCAAATTCTATTTTCATTTTTCACGTATTTTATAATTGCTTTTTCTATTATTTCATAAGATTCGGGATCCAACCGCCCCGGTTTGGTTGTTAGAATATCTGTCGATTCATCTACTTCAATAGAGGAGCCATCCTTCACAGAGAATGGTTCAACAAGTACACTTCTATTATTAATTGCCTTTTGAATCCGAGTTCTATCACAATGAAATTCGTAGTATAATACGTTCCCATATTCCCATGCCCTATAATATGAAGAAGATGCATCAGATTCGACTAATTTCCTATCGACTGCCTTTAGGAATATGTATGAGACATCGTCAGGTTTCAAAGGAACAGTGATTTCGGACAAAACAGCCTTCTCTATTCTCCTTTTTTTCTTAGAGCCATATTTTTCTATTTTCAGTTCCTTTTTTGATTTTTTCTCTTCTTGTGAAAGTTCTTTACTATTAATTTCAGGACCTGAATTATTTGGCGTCTCAACAATGCCATCGTTGACAAGACCGTCATTTCTATCCTGAGTATCTTCCAAAGCGCGAACACGTTTCTCTAGTTCATTGAATGTGTCCAAATCAACGTACTCCACGCCTGTGTACTTATGCCTTCTTCGAAGTCTATATATATGTATCACCACAATTGATACTAATGTCGAAATGACCAATGAAATACCTATCGGAATTAATAATGCAATCATAGTTGTGCCATTGGAAGGTGTAAGTCTGCCTTAACAGGACTTACACCTAACCATTTTATCAGATATTTTGTTTGTAAATCTGTTCACTCAAGTCGTTTATAACTCCTATGATAGGATAGAAGAAGAGAGTCTCTTCAATAGTGTCCTCTTGGCTCACATCTTTTGAATCAAGTTTCAGATTAACACCTTTCTCTATGTAGGTTCCAATATCCTTATTAAAACAACTTACAGCCAAACTGATTGAATCTTTGTCGATGCCAAATTCGTTGTTCAAAGATATCACTCGTGGCAAACGAAGCGTAATAAAGTCCATAAATTTCTTTACCTCCTTAACTATATCCTTGGATATAAGAGTCGCATCAACATACTTCTGGGTGGTAACAAGAGTGGAATTATCGATACCCAGAAGAACCGTCTTTGCACCAGAGACAGATGTTGCCTGACTCCCCAGGAATAACCCTCCCTTGCAAGTAGCTTCTTTCGGATTCTCCTTGTTTATAATCAAATTCACACTCTTTATATCATCAGCGTAAATTATTTCAAAGATCTTGGTTGTTAATAGTTCCAGAGATTCTTTTGATGGACTTAGAACAGAAACAACCTTTGAACCATTTCCGCTGAATGCAATATTGGTTGGGGCTGGCAACCCTTTAGCCTTCATCAAGTTTGCCAAATGGTACATTATTGCAGTAAAGAAAATGTAGAAGACTATTTTTTGTGAGTTATCACGCATCAGAGTATTGTTGAAATTGACCTGATCTTTCAAATGCAAATTCACAATCTGCTCATTTTCCGATAACGAGAATAAGAATGAAGCAACTTCAGAAGAATTTCCTATTCCGTTTGCAGTTCTCGACCTTAGCATCTTCTGTAGTTCGTCAAAACCTTCTAGTTTTGTTATGAATTCATCTTTAAACTGTTTTATGATTCCATTTAATGCCCCATTCTGAACAGCAACTAGGCTATTCCCAAATATTGCATCCGCAGCAAATCGCATTGAAGTGACGCATTTAACCTCATTAGTATCCGCCACAACAATGTCTGTTGTACCACCACCTATATCGATTGTAACAATATTTGTAACACTTGCCATCGTCTTTTGGAAGAACGAATATGGAGCTATCGATTCTGTAATTGCAACAGGATTTGAGGTTGAATTGAAATATTTGTGATAAGCCGCATTCCATACACGTTCAAATAAGCCGAGCTTATTTTGAGACATGCTGATGGGGTAGAACCATTTTATTTGCGTTTGAGCCAGACTTCCACCCTCTTGGAGGACTTTGTTTCTTATCATGATGAAAAGCGATTCAATATAACAGCGAATCCTTTCTTCATTCTCCTCATTTAATTTACTCCATTTAAGATTGGGTATAAAGTCATTGTATTTGGGGCCAACTTCAGTTTTGTTGTACATAAATGCTGGCGAGGCGTTACCAAACGCAACATACGCTCCCTTGCCTGTTTCATTAATACCTGCATTATTCTTATCCACACACAACACAGTACGCATCGGGAAATGACTCAACGCATTTTCTCCTATGGATTCTGGTATAAACTCACCGCGAATATGATTTAAAATAACATCGGAAGGCTTGCATACCATATTCATTTGTGGTTGGTCTGAACCAAAGGCAAAGGCCTGAGGCATTTCATCATCTTCTGTTGTATACTCTATATGAGTATTAGATGTTCCTAAATCAATCGCAAATTTGAACACTGCAGAACCTGTTCTTTTCTTAAACAATGGCATCAACAAGCCTGTTGCACGAACTTCTCTACCTGGTTGATCCGTCAGGATAGAGATGTGCGCTCCATCAAATTCACTTCCTTCCAGTAAATAAACCTTGGAACGGATGTCACCATTAATATCAACATTCCTAATCACATAATCTGGGATGAAAGTGCCTTCACTTCGATTGAAACAAGTACATGCACATTCGCTGCTAATACTAAAGTCAGACAATATCGCTATACGATAATGGGCATCCTTTACTGATGGGAATTTAATTGTCGGGAGTACACCTATCGTAAAATCTTCTGGAGCAACAACTATTGCACCATGATTATTTTCTTTGTCAGCCTTAACATCTAGAGTATATATTCTCTTATATTCAACCTCCCCTCCCTTTATGGGAATACGCAAAACAACTTCAACACCAGAGGCAACAGATTTGATTTCGATGTTTTTTTTACCAGTCGATGACTTCCCTTTCAGGTCATCTACTGTAAAATATGTGAAATAAAGCGGTTTAATTGGCATTAAATAACCATCTTTGATAGCATTATTACTCGTAAAATTGCCATCAAAAAAGTCATCTTTGTTTATTTCCGAAGGTAGCTTAATTATCTTATCTTCTAGAAAATCACTTATTGTTAAATATGGGTATTGTATATTTATTCCAGGTAAATTCCGGGTCTCTAATGCTGATTTGTCAAAAAATGGAACTGTAAAATTGCGTCCGAATTTACATCCATAATATTCCAACGATTCGTAAACATTACTGTTATTTACGGGTAAAACAAGCGGCTTTGTAGTAGATACGCTTTCCACCGTAGATTGTATTTCGAAATCAGAATTGCCCTGGATGTTGATATTCTTATAATGCAGATAACGTCCATTCACTTCCACTTTAAGATTAAGAGTGGTAGAAACTTCAACAGATAATGCTTCATAATTATTATCCAGATACGATTTTGTTCCTGCAACCGCCGTTGTGCATGACTGTTGAATTTGGTTAAGTTCGTTTTTCAACTTATCGTCAAGAACAAAATAGACTGCATCTAAGTACTTCTCGACTTCTGGATAGTGATTTGAAAAATTAGGGTCAGAATACCTGAGTGCAAATATATATTTCAGATATTCTGGGTCACGTTCATCCAAAGATGCATATTTACCATCAAAAGCATAATCATTTCCAAAGCATAAATGTTGTGATATTGCCTTTTCATCATTTGCTGTAGAAAAGAATAGCGTAGCGGGCGATGTGGCACCAATAATATGCATTGACCTCTGCCCCGGACCTATATATTTCAGGATGTAGATGTTTTTCATCTTTCCGAAATTGTATGGGTCAGTTCCTTTTGAGTCCTGATCGAGAAACATTTCAATAGTTTTCCCAAAAAGTTGGTGCACTTCTTTGTTGGATGACTTAAGCTGTTGGAGACACTCTTGTGGGTTCCAGACCTTTATCTCTACTTTATCCTTCATCGAAGGATAGCAAAAGAAGATTTGCCCCACATCCAAACTATCGGATACCATCTTATGATAGATGGTCTTTCCATGTAACAAATTCCTCACCTCTTCGGGGTTTGTATAGTTAGCAATTGAGTCTGCAACAATCTTTCCGAATGCCTCTTTCACCAATTCTATACGAGCAAAAGGCGAAGGAATGGACGTGATTTCACTCTGTGTTGATGTGGAATCCTGAATTTTATCCACATAGCCATGATCATAAGTTGTGCGTGGAGAAGAACTCCAATCAACTATTGTTGTTTGTTGATATCCTTTGGCTTTATTTATTCTGAATATGTGTCCCATAATTATTTATATATTAAGGTTTCTTTGACATATTTCTGAAAGAGTTATATAGAATAATTCCATGAAAGAGTTCGGAGCACTTTGATTCGTATCCATCGCGCCCAAATTCGCTCCAAGTCTTTCATCAATAAGATCATATCCTTTTTTACGGAAAGGGTTAATACCTGGGTATTTGGGAGTCACACCGATAACCTTAGTGAGGCCATCGGCAGTAGCCAAATCATCGTCAGAGTTAAATGGGGCAAAAGAAATATTGTTGCGTTTCATCTCAGTAAGCCATTCTTCGAAACATGATTTGAAAGTCAAATACTCCGAAAAGAATTCACTACTAAAAAAATTAGCCAATTTGGATTGTTTATCCTTTGCCCACTTTTGCGATTTGCGGTGGTTTTCGTCTCTGTTATTGAGGTAGCTGTTCATTAACGCCATTAGAGCTAAAGGTCTCTGAATAATTTTCTTAGCTACTGGGCCGAAATCAGAGAAGATTACCGATGATTGGGGAGATTGAGAAAGACCAAATTCATGGAAATTAGTACTTATATGCTGTTTTGTATGCTGTTTGTTGTCAAAATCCACTATGGAAAGAGCTGCCAAAAGTTCTATTAAATGAGCATCATTGATTTGATCGTCTCCTCCATCACAGTTATCATAACGATGGCTTGAAAAATCGTCCCCCAAATAGTACATCTCATTGAGAGTGTTGTTGCCCGTTACATTCTTCTCGTAATAATTCAATGCCGCCTTTGTTTTTGTGATAAAGGAGTCTGCTTGAATCTGGCTTTGGTCATTGCCTTTCAAATTGAAATAAGGCAATAGGGTTACAGCACCTATGGGAGCTGTACTCAAAGCCGTATTTGAACTCGTTCGCATTGTTTTCAAGAGCAATGGGAATCCGCTGGCTCCAGTACCTCCAAATATAGAACTTATGATAAAAACCTTATCACCTTGGACAAAGCGTGTGTCAAAATTCTCGTATATTGGTGATTGTGTAAATTTATTTAGGACAACGCTCCCGATATTGGGATTTCCCTTGAATCCCACATCCATTGTCGAGGATAAGTTCATACTTGAAAACAACATCTTTGCAAAAGCTTGATTCTCTTGTGACATAGTTCCTAAGTCAAGGAATTTGTCAAAATTTATCCCAGCGGTGCCAACCAAAGGCAACAAGTAGGAGCCATCATTATTTAATGATGTAATATTGGGTTGGAAAAACTTATTTGTAGATGAATTGGTAAATGACAACTGTTTATGAATGCTTTCATATAAACGGAGTAATGACACTGTACGGTTTAAATCTCCATTTGAAGCGTCGGGGTCTATAATCATGGGGATAATGTTACTGTTCATGGATACTCCCGATGCCATAAGCATCGTAAGAGATCTTAAGACTCTTGACCCCGAACCTCCAATAGCAAAAATATATAAATTGTTCATATCTGTTTAATTTTAAAATTTTCTGAATGGTGCGTATTTCGATGGACTCCACCATTTAATCAACAAGGAGAATAAGACAAAAAAAGCAAAAGACCACAAGATATCTGTTACTCCAAAGAAAGCTGCATCAAGATATGTCCACTCTTCCGAAGGATTTATTTCATTGTTAATTAACGGAGTTATAGTATACCACAACGCATATCCCAAATTTATAAAAGCATTCACAATCGCTGTTATGAACCAGCCAAGGTTCTGTTTACGTATTGGCTTGAATAGATAATAATACAATCCACATAAAATACATGTTGTTATTACCATAACCAATCCTACATGGAGATAACCAGGAACTGTTTCATACATGTAGTTATCCAACTCTATACTATAAAAATCATTTGTATAGTAGTAAATGGTGTTAAAAAGGTCGTTCATTTTACTTAAGTGTTATATTAAAAACAAAATATTTTTTGGATTTTTGGCTGTATGCATCGAATACGCCACCTATGAGATCTTTAATACCATATGTCGTGCTATCTGGGGGGAGGCCATTTCCTTCAAAACTATAGTTTTCTACCCATTTGGGCAGAACCAACGGGAACGAAATGGATATTTCTCCGGGCGATGGCTTATCTGTTTGGATTCTAAATGTATAATCCTCACCTTGCTTAATAATGGAATCGATCTTATAATTGGACGAAGAACTGCTTTCCACTATATATGAGTCCTTATTTGTCAAGTTTGAATCACATATAATGGAATTGGATAAATTTACTATCACATTGGCATAATAGAGGTTTGTGTTTCTTTCTTTTTTCCACTGATCAACAATGATTTGTTTCTCTTTGTTTATGGCTCGTGCGTTTTTCATTTTTATATCCACATCAAAAGTTTGCGTTGTTTGTAACAACACAACTCCACAATTGTTCTGCTTTATTTGCAAATTGGATATTTTCTTTACTTGACATGCATTCCCAAATATCCAAAAATAAATGGGCATAGGCTGTTTGCAGCGAATAGAGCCAGGGAAATAATTACCATCAAAATCAACCATATATTTTATAATTGCAACGGAAAGAGCATTGTTTTCATTAATTTGTTGAGTGAATAATTTTGTAATCTGGGATCTCGCCATCTCAAGATTCCCAAAATCGCTCTCAAAACAATAATCGGATATAACAATATTCACTTTACTACTATCAACGTCCTTCATGGACATTTTTAAAATATCATCAATCTTCGTATATGATGCCGTGCATTTCGACTTTGCCGATTTAAGATACGTACGTGAATCTTCGCTTGAAGAAACAATAGAAGTATTAATATAGTTCAGGGTTACTGTATCCCCTTCAAAATCATTCTCTGTCAAACGGTCATAATACTGACTTATCAAAGATTCCAATCCTGATGTACCTCTGCCAGAGAAGTATCCTTTCATGCTTCCGGAATTCTCAATATAGAAATTGTAGGTCACAGGGGCATGTGTGAATTGAATAGAGTCTGTATCCCTATTTATGGGAGAGGAAGTGCCTTTGGTTCCCCCTCTAGTACACCTTTCACAACCAAATATGGAACTTATAATTAATAATAAAATTGCGATTTTTAATGCTTTACCGATTGTACTTTTCATAATCATGTTTTAATACTATTATTTTGTATAAGGTTTTCGTGAGTTGGAGACTCTTCTTGGGTTTCTCCAATTTTTATTAGATAAAAAAGATGTAAATGAATTTAAAAGTTAGTATTTAGATTGTTATATCTCTCTGGTGTCATACACTAACCTTATAAAAAGAAAAGCGCAGACCTGCCATTTTCCTGCCAGGCTCTGCACAGCCTATGTTACCAATGGATGAAGTCTGCGCTTGATGCGCATACTCCAATGGTAACATAGTTTGCTCGTTTTATAATCCCTTTCGAGGTGCAGATTCGGCAGGAAATTTGAGCAAATAAAATGTCGCGTTCCGAGGAACACAATTGCAAATTAAAGATTTTTTATTCTTTTATCCAAGCAAAAAGGCAAAAAAAAGGCAGTAATTTGTTGAATTTAGGTGATAAAGCACTTGATTTTTGCCTAAAACTGCTGTTTGGCTTTACACTGAGAGGGGAATATGTAAACGAATCGAGAGTGCATGGAATAAATGCTGAACTTTGCATCGAACTCAAGAAAAAGGAGGCATGAGGCACTCATCCGGAGGGGTTCTTCTGGC